>Ga0206130_10000052_pt1 | contig 197688 bp, 178 predicted proteins | sample Helgoland_Spring_9_FD_148637 | JGI IMG/M metagenome (GOLD analysis project Ga0206130, IMG submission 148637) | Pelagic subsurface seawater microbial communities from Kabeltonne, Helgoland, North Sea - Helgoland_Spring_Bloom_20160512_1 | ecosystem: Environmental > Aquatic > Marine > Epipelagic...
AAAACATGCTAGTTGGAGAAACGACTGCAGAGCGAATCAAAACATCAATTGGTACAGCTAGAATGCCTGACGATGGACGCGGCACCTCCATGCAAATTCGTGGCCGCGATCTACTCAATGGTGTACCCAAAGAAATTGAAGTCACACAAGCGCAAATAGCTGAAGCTTTAACAGAGCCGGTACAGCAAATCTGTGAAGCTGTAATGACCGCACTAGAGACTACTCCTCCTGATCTAGCAGCAGACATTGTGGATCGCGGCGTAATGCTAACTGGCGGTGGTGCCTTACTGGGAGATTTGGACTTGGCGCTACGTGAGCAAACTGGGCTGGCTGTATCTATTGCGGACGAATCTTTGAATTGCGTAGCATTAGGAACAGGCAAAGCACTAGAGTTTGAAAAACAATTACGTCACGCTATAGATTACGACAGTTAAGTCGTGGCATCTAAGGAGCAAGACTTGCCCCAGTGTACTAAAATTCAGACCATCGGTCTCAAGTATCACAGAGTAAGATAGGAAAACCTTGAAGAAGGACAGCAATGCCGTGGACTATGGAGGCCCGCTTCGGCGGCTGATATTTGCTGTTCTGGTATTGAGCCTGTTTGGATTTTTTTTGTTGTGGCGTATCGACAATCCGCGTGTTGAAAGATTCCGAGCTCAAGTCACCAACAAAGTTGTACCCAATATGGAATGGGCCATGGCCCCAGTTACTGGTTTTATTAATGTAGTTCGTGATTTTCAAAGCTATCAACGCATTGCAGACCAAAATACCGAGTTGCGTCGTGAATTGCGACAAATGCAGGTCTGGAAAGAAGCTGCACTCCAACTTGAACAAGAAAACGCACGACTACTTGACCTGAATAATGTGCAGCTCGATTCTCGTTTGACTTATATTACTGGTGTTGTGCTGGCCGATTCAGGTTCACCCTTCCGACAGTCTGTTTTGCTGAATATCGGTGCACACGATGGTATTGTTGAAGGCTGGGCTACAATGGACGGCATAGGTCTTGTAGGTCGGATATCAGGCGTCGCAAAAAACACCGCACGTGTAATTCTAGCAACAGACGCTTCCAGCCGTATTCCAGCTATTATTCAACCTTCTGGCCAAACTGCAATTGTAGCAGGCGATAACTCTGCAGCACCCCCTATCGATTTCCTTGAAAATCCCGATCTCGTTCGTCCCGGTGATCGTGTGGTTAGCAGTGGAGACGGCGGAGTATTTCCAGCAGGCCTGTTGATTGGACAAATTACTGCTGACCCGGGTGGTAGGTTGCGGGTCAGACTGTCTGCAGACTACGAACGCCTCAAGTTTCTGCGTGTTTTGCGCCACTATGGAGCTGAACCAGTCTCGGACACAGCAAATATATTAAGCCCAGTGCCATCTGCGATTCTCCATAATGAGGCCATAAAATGAATTCACTTGCACCATCAAGAGTATGGATGATGCGAGCAGCTTTCACGTTGTTAATCCTGATTATTTTATTTTTCCATCTTTTGCCGCTGCAAACTGCGCCTGGTGGAATAATCTGGCCAAATCTTATCTTAGCTTTCTCACTCTCATGGTCCGTTCGGCGCCCTCAATATGTTCCAACAGTTCTATTAGCTTGCATGTTTTTTTTAGCTGATTTTCTTTTACAAAGACCTCCGGGCCTTTGGGCAATGTTGGCATTAGTTGCTTGCGAACATGTCAAATCACAAGCTCGCAGTTTAAGAGATGCAAGCATAACCACAGAAATTGCATTTATTTTAGCTTGGATAGTTGGAATAAGTATTTCATATCGAATTATTCTGGCAATTCTGTACGTTGAAGTACCTCCAGTTGGACCAGCACTTTTACAAATCGTAGCAACTGTCGCAGCCTACCCTTTTGTTATTGTTGTCACGCACGCGTTTATGGGTGTGCGCAAAGCAACACCCAACGATACGGGCACTAGGGGCTCATAATTATGAAACAACCCCGGACAGATACAGAAGCCAATTACCGACTTATCACACGGCGCGCTGCTCTGTTAGGCGGATTGCAATTGACATTTATTGGCATGCTTGGCGCTAGAATGCAATATTTACAGGTTGATCAAGCGGACCAATATCGAATGTTGGCTGAGGAAAATAGAATTAATATAAGGATAATTCCTCCAGCACGCGGCGAAGTATTTGATCGTAACGGTAAACCACTAGCACGTAACGTACCTAGCTACAGAATTGTAATGGTCCGTGAGGATGCTGGTAATATTGACGATGTGATTCAGCGTTTGGCTGAACTAATAGTCCTAAATCCAGAAGAAGTTGGGCGCGCACGTTCAGAAATGAAACGTTCAGCTCCTTTTTTACCAGTGACAATTGCCGATGAAGTCACCTGGGAAGACCTAAGCCGTGTATCTGTGAATGCACCGGCATTGCCGGGTATTCTACCAGAAGTCGGGCTCAGCCGAGTTTATCCACAAGGCTCCGATTTTGCTCATGTACTAGGTTATGTTGGACCAGTCAGTGACTATGACCTTAAAAGAATAGAGGATCCAGACCAATTACTCAGAATTCCTCGTTTCCAAATTGGCAAGGTCGGTGTCGAAGCTAAGGTTGAGACAACTTTGCGAGGAAAAGGTGGCGCAAAACGCGTTGAGGTAAATGCTAAAGGACGTATCATGCGTGAACTGGATCGGCGCGAGGGTGTACCAGGTTCCGATCTGCAATTAACTGTTGATGCTACACTTCAGACATACGTACAGGCAAGGATAGCAAAAGACAGCGCAAGCGCTATAATAATGAACATCCAATCAGGTGATCTGGTTGCTATAGCTTCTGCGCCAACGTTTGACCCTAACCTTTTTGTCCGAGGTATTTCCATTAAGGACTACGATGCGCTGACTGAAAACAAGTATCGGCCACTAGCCTCTAAATCTGTTCAAGGAGCTTATCCTCCGGGCTCAACATTTAAGATGATCACAGCCATGGCTGCGCTAGAGGGGGGCTTTATTAGTCCTAATGATCAATTCTTTTGTTCCGGACACCTTGAGGTTGCGGAGCGTAAATTTCACTGCTGGAAAAGAGCAGGTCACGGTTCTATTGATCTGCAAAACTCATTGGAACAGTCCTGTGATGTTTATTATTATAATTTAGCATTGAAGGTTGGAATCGAAAAGATAACGGCGATGGCAAATCGTTTCGGTCTTGGCGAGCGACATGACATTCCAATGTCGGCTGTGGCAAAGGGACTTACACCAACAAAACTCTGGAAAAACCGTACCCATGGGAGTGATTGGGTAATCGGAGACACCGTTAACGCTTCAATCGGGCAGGGCTACCTGCTGGCGTCACCATTGCAATTATGTGTTATGGTGGCACGCTTAGCCTCTGGAAATTTAGTGATCCCTAGACTGATCAAAAACATCGATGGTATTGAACAGCCCATTCCTGAAACTACGAGGCTTGGAATGAACGAAAATAATCTCCAAACAATACGCCGAGCAATGTTTAAGGTTGTTAACGACCGACGTGGAACTGCCTATGGTAGTCGAATAATAGGCGATGCCATGCGCATGGCTGGTAAAACTGGTACTAGCCAAGTCCGCAATATTACCGCAGCTGAACGCGCTCGCGGCGTATCTCGCAATGAAGACCTACCGTGGGAAAGGCGTGATCATGCTCTGTTTGTAAATTTTGCACCCTATGACAACCCTAAATACGCAGTTGCAGTAGTTGTGGAGCATGGTGGCGGCGGCTCTACAGCTGCAGCCCCCATCGCCCGCGATATAACCTTACAAGCATTATATGGTGGTGAACCTCCAGTTGAAGTCTACCCATCAAAAGATCGCAACCGCATTATTCAACAACAACGTGAACTGCGCAGTGTGCGCCCAATTGCAAATGTGTCTAGAGAAGAACAAGCATGAGCTATCTCGAATACACAGTCAAATTTGTTCCAACTGGATCACGAAAGCTGTTGTACTTGAATTGGCCTCTTGCACTCTTGCTTACAGCTACAGCAGGAATAGGCTTTTTAATGCTCTATTCTATTGCGGGTGGATCATATACGCCTTGGGCAGAGCCACAAATAAAACGCTTTGCTATAGGCTTTGCGATAATGCTTACAATTGCCATGGTACCAATCTGGTTCTGGCGCAGTATTGCAGGTGTTGCTTATGCCACATCTTTAATATTACTAATCGCTGTTGAATTTTTTGGGTTTGTCGGCATGGGAGCTCAAAGGTGGATAGATTTAGGCTTTATGCGTTTACAGCCATCTGAATTGATGAAAGTTACCTTAATTTTAATGCTCGCTGCCTACTATGATTGGTTGAATCCCACTCTTAAATCGCGCCTGTTCTGGGTAATAATACCACTTTTATTAATAGCGTTTCCGGTAGCGCTTGTGCTTCGTCAACCTGATTTGGGGACCTCAATTTTACTGTTGGCGGCAGGAGGCGGTCTAATGTTTCTAGCTGGTGTACACTGGGCTTATTTTGCTGCAGTTGTTGCATCAGGCTTTGGCCTAATAACCTGCGTATTTAAGTCTCGTGGCACAAGTTGGCAACTACTCGAGGACTATCAATACCGTCGAATTGATACATTCATAAATCCTGCTTCAGATCCTCTTGGCGCTGGTTATCATATTACCCAATCAAAAATTGCCCTCGGATCAGGGGGCTGGACCGGTAGAGGTTTCATGCAAGGAACTCAATCCCGGCTAAACTTTCTCCCTGAAAAACATACCGACTTTATTTTTACAACTCTGGCTGAGGAGTTTGGCTTTATTGGAGCCTTTTCATTACTGACACTTTATACATTAATAGTTCTGTTTTGTGTTGTTTCAGCATTAGCAAATAAAGACCGGTTCTCATCATTATTAACCCTCGGCATTGCTCTAAATTTCTTTTTGTTTTTCGCTGTTAATATGTCGATGGTCATGGGATTAGCTCCGGTTGTCGGCGTTCCACTTCCACTCGTGAGCTATGGTGGATCAGCGATGCTGGTACTGATGCTGGCTTTTGGTTTGATACAAAGCGCACATGTCCATAGACCGCGCTAAAATATCTTTTATTAACTCTTGCACCTCAAAAATTTTAAGGTCCCTTAAATGAAACAAATCACAGTTTTGGTTTATAATTATTGTAGTAGATTAATCCAATTGGACAAATTTTCTAAGCGTAAAAAGAATGTCATCAAATGAGCGTAAATATACTTTTTGCAGCGGCTGATCAAAAATGGTCTGAATACAAATATCACTTAAGTTTAGCCATTAAGGCCACTGGTGTTGATGCAAACATTAGCACCAAAATTGCACCTGAATCTGTAGACTACATTGTCTATGCCCCCAATTCTGAACTAATAAATTTTAGTCCATATACACGAGCCAAAGCAATTTTAAATCTCTGGGCTGGTGTTGAGACTATAGTTGGCAATCAAACACTGCAGATACCATTATGTCGTATGGTCGATCCCGCGTTAACTCAAGGTATGGTTGAGTGGGTTACAGGCCACATTTTACGCTTACATCTCAGAATTGAAGATCATATAGGATTAAAACCAGGCGAATGGCCGCCTACAGTACCTCCTTTGGCGTTTGACACACAAATCACTATTCTTGGCTTGGGTAAGCTCGGGACGGCGTGTGCTCAGTCATTAGTCAATCTCGGTTTTAATGTTACAGGATGGAGTCGCTCGGTCAAAAATATCGATGGTGTCACCTGCATGTCCGGCTCTAATAGACTTGAAGATGCTCTATCTAATGCATCTTATTGCGTTCTTCTTTTACCCAAAACACCACAAACTGAAAATACGCTAAATAAAAAAACACTCGCCTATTTACCAAAAGGAGCTTGTATCTTGAATCCAGGTCGCGGACAGCTGGTAGACGACGACGCTCTGCTAGATGCACTACAAAGTGGTCAGATCAGACATGCGACATTGGACACATTTCGCATTGAGCCTCTACCGAAAGAACACCCATTTTGGACACACCCAAATATTACAGTAACGCCTCATGTTGCCTCAGCAACAAGGGCTGCTTACTCATGCAAAACTATCGCTGAAAACATTAGAAGAGGAGAAGCTGGTGAAGAATTTATTTATCAAGTTGACCTCACTGCTGGCTACTGAGTGCTGTTTTTTTACATAACGACCAAGAAAATTTTTATATTAGTCAATATTTACGAAAACAGGCCAACTTAAACAATGATCGCTTTAAAATCCTAAAATTTATTTTTTACATATGACATCAGATCAATCTATTGTGCTGCTCGCTCAACACCGTCTGTTATGGCCTTACGTAGTCGCTTCTCTAATGTTCTCTGTTTGCTTGTAGAATAATATTTAAGTCCAAACATGTCTTTAACGTAAAAAGTATCAACCACCTGTTCACCATAAGTTGCTATGACTGCATTAGCTATGTACACGTTTGAGGCAGCTAGCATACTCGTCAGATCGTGCAACAAGCCCGGCCGATCACGCGTATCAACCTCAATGATTGTATAAATATCCGACCCATCATTATCAAAAGTGATATGCGTGGGTACTTGAAATGCTTTTTCACGCTTTTTAATACGATCTCTATCTCGTATCGCAATGCGTGTTACGATTTCACCTGCAAGTGTCCTTTCTATCATTGTCCGCAACCTCGGCAAGCGAGCAACATCATAGGGATTACCATCTGAGTCTTGAATCCAAAATGCATCAGTTACAAAGCCATCTTTGGTTGTATAGCTTCGAGCATCAACAACGTTTGCCCCAACCAAGGCTAATGCGCCGGTCATACGCGCAAAAATCCCAGGGTGATCATGCATAACAAAACATGCACGCGTGGCGTCACGATCATCATCAGGGTGCAAATCTATAACAATTTCGTTTTCGCTGATATCGCGCAGAAGTTTGGCAAAAACGACATGGGCCGTTACATGTAAGCCCTGCCAATAGGATGAGTAATGTCGCGCAGTCTCAACCTGAAGATCTTTGCGCGACCATTCAGACAAAGCCTCTCTTAGTATTTTTTTAGCTTCAGCACCACGATTTTCACGATTGAGCGCTTCCATTCCGTCTTCCAGAGCTCTCCAAGTTTGACGGTATAATGCGCGGATTAATACAGCTTTCCAGTTATTCCATGTACTTGGACCCACACCGCGAATATCACAAACAGTTAACACACATAACAAATCTAATCTTTTAATCGTTTGAACAGCCTTGGCGAAATCACGCACTGTCCGCGGATCAGCGATATCGCGTTTTTGAGCCATGTCAGACATCAACAAATGATAACGGACTAACCACTCAACCGTATCCACCTCATCTTGCTTTAATCCAAGTCGCGGCGCAATTTTTCGAGCCATTTGAGCTCCAAGGATAGAATGATCTTCAACTCGACCTTTGCCAATATCATGCAATAAAATCGCGACATACAGTATTTTGCGGTTTACACCTTTCTCAAGTATCGAAGAGGCCACTGGCAAGTCTTCAATGAGCTCTCCTTTTTCGATCATAGCCAATTGCGCAACACACTGAATAATGTGTTCGTCCACAGTATAGCTATGATACATATTGAACTGCATCATTGCCACAATATGCTCAAACTCTGGAATAAACTTCGATAAAACTCCAAGTTCATTCATTCGCCGTAGTGCGCGTTCGGGATTGCCATGTTTAAGTAGCAAATCGAGAAAAATACGGCGGGCTTCCTGCGTATTACGCAGATCTTCATCGATCAAGTTCAAGTTTGATTTAACCAATCGCATCGCATCAGGATGAATAAGCATACCTGTCCGCAGCGCTTCTTCAAAAAGGCGTAATAAGTTTACCTTGTCAGATAAGAAAATACCCTCATCCATGATCCCAATCCTATTGTGGATCACTTGATATCCTGGCTTCACAATCGGCCGTCTTTTAAAAAGCCGCTCTAGCAAAGGCTCTGCTTTGAGATGAGTAGCCTCAAGCTTAGTAAGAAAAATTCGCGTCAGTTCACCTACTTCAGTAGCATGGCGAAAGTAGTCTTGCATGAATAGTTCAACTGCGCGTTGGCCCGCTTTGTCCTTGTATCCTAAGGCCTCAGCTACTGACGCTTGCATATCAAACGTCAGTTGATCAGCAAGCCTGTTTGAAATTAAGTGCAAGTGGCATCGTGTTGCCCACAAAAAATCTTCAGCGGCAACAAAACCGCGGAATTCTTCTTTTGTAAATAATGCAAGAGATACAAGATCGGCGGCGTTCTGCACTTTATAAATATATTTCCCAATCCAAAATAATGATTGCAGATCACGCAATCCTCCCTTGGCTTCTTTTACATTGGGCTCAACTACATATCTTTGACCCTGTCGGTTATGACGAGCATCCCGTTCTGCTAATTTTGCCTCAATGAACTCACGTTCTGTTCCTGAAAAAAGATTTGTGCGCAATTCGCGGTCTAACATCTCGGCCAGAGCAAGATCACCGTATAAAAATCGATGTTCTAACATCGCAGTTCGGATCGTAAAATCTTCCGTACCTAGCCGGATACAATCGCGTACCGTTCGGCTAGAATGACCCACCTTAAGCTTTAAATCCCAAAGAATATATAGGGTGCTCTCAATAACTTTCTCAGCCCAAACCGTAATCTTATAGGGTGTGAGGAAAAGCAGATCCACATCAGAGAAAGGAGCCATTTCACCTCGACCATATCCGCCGACAGCCAAGATTGACAAGCGCTCGCCTTTAGTGGGCGTTGGATTAGGGTGCAGAAGATACTCAGACGTTTGCAAGGCTGATCTAACTAGTTGATCAGTCAGGAAAGCATACGCGCTTGTCGTAGGGCGCGATTTAAATGGACTCGCACGAAATGCATCTTCAATCGCAGCCCTACCTCGCTTCTGTTCCTCTTTGAGATGTGCAACTATCTGATTACGGCGATCAGAAACAGACATATCAAATGAAGATTGCATCACAGTTTTGAAGGCTGCAACGTCAAAGATTTCTGTATGATCACAGATAAGATGTGACATCTCCAAATTTAGAGATACTCCTTGTTCTTGTGTCACAATGCACTCCTGGTATTAATATTTTTAAAAACCAGTACCACTAAAGCTAAATGGAGCAGGACTGATCACAAAAACCTGATTGGATTGTACAGTAGCAACTGAAAGTCCACGCTCATTTGTTCCATCACTGAGCAAACGAAAAACGCCTGAAGCCCCCTGAAAACCTGCGCCCTGTGTTAATGCCGCACCGGTCAATGCATTAGGGTTGCCGCTACTTACCAACGCGCCAATTGCAGCAATCCCATCAAAAGCAACGCCAGCCAGTGGATGTGGCACTGTCCCATAAGCGGCCATATATTGTGCTTGAAATGCACTTGTACGGGTCGGATCAGGTAGTGCGAACCAGCCCCCCTGAATACCCGGAAGCGAGAGTGTTTGTGGAGGAATATCCCAACGAGTTAAACCAATATATTGTGTTACAGCGGGATCCAAACCAGCCTCCGTCAACAACTGAGTTAGCAATGGCAAAGCTGTCGCCGTTGAGGCTGTCATAAAAATTGCGTTAGCACCTGTTTGATCGACTAATGATTTAATTCTTGGAACGGCCGCCATTACACCCTGTTGCGACAAAGGGTAATCTACCGCACCAGCAAGCATACCACCGGAAGAATAAATGGCCTGCTCTATAGCGGTCTTGCCAGTTTGCCCAGCAACATCCTGCGCATGAACTACAATAATATTATCTCGACCCTGCCCAACAGCATGGCTCACCAACCGTTTGGCTGTAGAATCAAATGTTGCACCTAGAATGAATACATTACCGCCTGCTATGCTGGCATTATTAGAAAACGCTAAAACATTAATATTTTTTGGAGCCACAGCCACCCCGGCAGCATTTGCACCCTCAGCATAGAGTGGGCCAAGAATGATCTTAGCGCCATCGTTAACAGCCTGAGTTGCCTGACTAGCTGCGGTCTGAGCATTACCGCTTGTCGAGTAGACCCGTAAGTCAATTTGTACACCATTTAAATCGCGCATAGCTAAGCGCGCTGCATTTTCGAGGTTTTGTGCCAATATTTCATCATTAGGTTGATCAGACCCGCGCGGCACCAAAAGAGCAACAGGAACAGGCTTGGATGGATCAATACTGGGGCCAGAGTAACTGACATTCCCAGAGCCAGATGTGTCACAAGCCGCTAGCGTAATTGCTACTAATGGAATAATGACACAACGTGTCGGATAGCGTACAAATTTTAAAAACGCGAACATGTATAAGAGTACTCCCTATATTATGAGGCATAGCGCTATTAGCTTGCCCACTTGTTTTTCGAAGATCATAGACGTCAGGAAAGGCGGGTCCAGCATTGAATCATATACATCAGTCATTAACCGCGGGATTATGGTTTGTTGGTGTACCGATAGGCACTGCTCGCGACATAACATTAAGAGCACTCGATGTGTTAGCTTCAGCCGATCTACTGGTCGCTGAGGATACCCGCAGTCTAAGAAAATTATTAGAAATTCATGGGGTGCCCCTTGCTGGACGCCGAATTGAAGCGCTACACGAACATACTAAAAGTAGTCTGATTGATCGGCTTATAACACAAGCTAAACAAGGGGCTAGTGTCGCATATGCATCTGAAGCTGGAATGCCACTTATCGCTGACCCTGGCTTTGAATTGGTACGTTCAGCGCGTGAGGCGAATGTTGCAGTGACCTGCGCGCCTGGACCATCAGCCGTATTGACAGCACTAGTCGTGGGTGGATTGCCGACAGATGCATTTCACTTTGCTGGTTTCTTGCCCGCCTCAACTGGGTCACGTAAAAAAGCTCTCACAGCCTTGATGGCCATTCCAGCTACGGTTGTTATGTACGAATCACCAAAGCGGGTTGGCGCACTTTTACAAGATGCCGCAGAAATCTTAGGGCCCAGCCGAAAGGCAGTAGTATGTCGTGAATTAACCAAACGTTTTGAAGAAACTCAGCAAGGCAGCCTTGCTGAACTCGCGACATATTATCAAAAAGGTGCGGTAAAAGGAGAAATAGTTGTTTTGATAGACAGAAGGAAAGAAAAAGTTATCAGCCCAAAAGACATAGATGATTCCCTTACTGCAGCGTTCAAAGAAATGTCTATCAAGGATGCATCGGCCTTCGTTTCAGAAACTTTTGATGTTCCTCGACGACAAATCTATCAGCGTGCTCTGACTTTAGCTAACAAACGAAACTCCAACTGATGTGCTTTTATCAAGCAGATGATGATGAAAATTAATTACACAAAAAAATTGAAAACACTTATCTAAATTTTTAATCATTTGAACTTCAGATCTTTTAAATGCACATATCAATCCCATTTTATCCAGTAACGGCACGTCCCATTTAACTTAAGTAAAAGCCGGAGACTCATTATGAAAATCGCCTTTCAAATGGATCCAATCGAAAACGTTGATATGAATACTGATAGCAGTTTTCGTTTAGCTGAAGAAGCACAGATCCGCGGGCACAATTTATTTTTCTACACTCCTGACCATCTCGCCTATCAAGAGGGTCGCATCACTGCCCGAGGGTATGACCTGACTGTGAAACGCTCGCAGGGCAATCATGCGAAATTAGGGAATTTCCGCGAAGTTGATTTGACTGACTTTGATGTAATATGGTTGCGACAAGATCCACCTTTTGACATGCATTACATTACTTCCACCCATTTGCTCGAACGTCTCAAAGGTAAGACATTAGTAGTTAACGACCCATTTTGGGTTCGTAATTGTCCCGAAAAACTGCTAGTTCTTGACTTTATAGATCTAATGCCACCAACAACTATTGCTCGTGATCTCGAAACTATCAAATCTTTTAAAAAAAAGCACAGTGATATTATTCTCAAACCACTTTACGGGAGTGGTGGTGCAGGAGTATTTCGGTTGGACAGTAATGACCGTAATCTTGAATCCTTACATGAGCTTTTTACGGGTTTTTCCCGTGAGCCCTTAATTGCCCAGAAATTTCTTCCTGCTGTTTCCAAAGGTGATAAAAGAGTAGTTCTAGTGGATGGAAAAGCCGTTGGTGCAATTAATCGTGTACCTGCAAAGGGCGAAACACGCTCAAATATGCATGTTGGCGGACGTCCAGAAAAGGTTTGTATGACTGAGCGAGATCATGAAATATGTCTAGCGATTGGTCCAATCTTACGGGAAAGAGGCCAAATTTTTGTTGGCATAGATATAATTGGAGAATTTTTAACAGAGATAAATGTGACCTCACCAACTGGAATACAGGAGCTGGAGCTTTTTGACAGCGTCAATATCGCAGAAAAGGTTTGGGACGTGATCGAGGCGAGAATCGCTTGAATTAGCTGGTTGAAATACTTTGGTGCTTGATACTTTCAGTTGCTCTAACAACCAAATGTTAAAAGTTTGGAATTGATTTTATCAAAAGGAAGTTTCTTAAAAAATTAAAGGCACACCAACGCATGAAGCATTTTAAAAGCAAGCGGTCTTTTTAATAATGATTTGCGGCTTAATCATGGAGAATAGTTAGTCGTCAGTGCTTTACTACTCGACGCATCGAGTGTGGTAACGGATAAATTATCTATTTTATAACTCAAAACTTCACTTGCAGTAATTCCAAGGACGGCCTGTAGCTGTGTCAAAATCACTCCAAAATGAGCAACCGCTATTATGTTGGAGCTAGGATAGGTTAACTCAATCCGCCGGACCGTCGTCGCAACCCGAACAGCCGACTGATTCCAGCTTTCGCCACCAGGCGGCCGGTGATTACCTGGTTTTTCCCAGTACTCCCTGCTCAGCTCCGGGTGCCAGTCTGCAACTGTTTCAAAATGTACGCCGTCCCAAGTGCCAAAGTGAAATTCACGTAGCGCTGGATCGTGGGGAAGGCGCTTTCTATTACCCTGTAAAATATCGGCAGTACTTACAGCCCGGTCTAAATCGGAAGATACGATAAGAGCATCTTTGGGAAGATAGGAAATTAGGCGCGTAATAGCACGTTGATTTGATAAATCAGCAGGAACGTCACGCCACCCAGTGAAGGTTTTTTGGTGTGTTGGTCCATGCCGTACCCAATGCCATATTGTCATTGATTTGGCCCTTTGAGCACATGGCTCAGCCCGGCAACTACATGAATGACACAATCTGCTCGCGCAGCTAAAGCGATATTTAGCCTGCCTTGTGCCTCACGAAACTGGCGAGATAAAGCATTATCAGGAACAATTCCTTGCCCAACCTCATTGGAAACTACAACTAAAGATGCTGAAGATGCGGTAAGTGCCCTTAAAAAATTTGACTGCGCCAAATCAACATCATCACCATCTAAAATGATATTTGTCAGCCACATTGTTACACAATCGATTAAAACTGCCTGATTATTCGTTAATTTTACCAATACTTCCGGAATATCTTTTTCCACGCTGATAGTGGTCCAACGCGCATCACGACGGGCAATGTGAGTGTTGATTTTAGTTTGCATTTCATCATCAAAAATACGTGACGTTGCAACGTAAACTAACTGTAAATCACTGTTATAGATGATATTTTCTGCAACTAACGATTTACCCGAAGCCGCCCCTCCCAAAACAAATGTCAATGAAGGCAACACTTTTTAATCTTTCCAGTAAACCAAAAGGATATCTCGTCCGTACATTTTGCACATACCGAAAACAAGACTGTATATTCAAGGAAATGTTGAAATGGCCTTAGATAATGTTCGAGAAGTGTCTTTGTCCCGCACCGCAATGAAAGCGGAAATGCTGGATGCAGAGACAGAACTTAAACTCGCCTACGCATGGCGAGACGATAGAGACGAAGCCGCACTACATAGACTGATTACAGCGTATATGAGGTTGGCCGTCTCTATGGCCTCAAAGTTCAAAAGGTACGGCGCGCCTATGAACGATTTGATTCAAGAGGCGGGCCTTGGGCTCATGAAAGCGGCTGATAAGTTCGATCCCGACCGTGGCGTTCGATTTTCAACATACGCTATATGGTGGATAAAGGCATCAATCCAAGATTATGTGATGCGCAACTGGTCGATGGTACGTACAGGATCAACTTCTTCTCAGAAATCTTTATTTTTTAACTTGCGCAGGGTGCAAGCTAGGCTTGAGCGGGAGAGCGAAGCAGTTGGAGAAAAACTAGACAAGCATCAGTTGAGGCAGATGATATCAACTGAAATCGGTGTTCCTATCCACGATGTCGAAATGATGGAGGGCCGGTTGTCAGGGTCTGACTACTCTCTAAACGCCACACAAACAACAGAAGATGAAGGTCGGGAGTGGATAGAAGCCCTTGAGGATGACAGCGCGCAGGCAGCCGAAACAGTTGAGCATTCTCATGATACGGAACAGCTTAGATCTTGGCTCTTGTCAGCAATGAACGCTCTGAATGAAAGAGAACGGTTTATTGTGAGGGAAAGAAAGCTCAGGGATGAACCAAGGACTTTAGAAAGCCTAGGACAGGAGCTAAGTCTTTCAAAAGAGCGGGTACGTCAACTTGAAGCAGCGGCATTCACAAAAATGCGCAAATCATTAGAGAACCAGAGCCGGGAGGTTCACCACTTTCTCGCATGAATTACTTATTTTGTTTTTTATATGCGATCTGCATGAGCATGCCCATGCTGGCAAACGCTTTTGATGCAGATGTCGTTTTTCTAGGTGAGTTTCATGACAATCCCCACCACCACGACCGGCAGGCTACACTCGCATCTGAAATTAAACCAAAAGCATTAGTCTTTGAAATGCTAACTGAAGAACAAGCCGCACAATACGATAGCAATATTAGCGAAGTAGCTTTAAAAAACGTTTTGAATTGGTCAACAACTTCCTGGCCTGACTTCAAAATGTATTATCCAATATTTGCTTCAGCACCAAACGCATTGGTGTACGGAGCCGGAATTCCTAGATCCATTGCAAAGAAAGTCATATCAACTGATTTAGCTTCTGTTTTCGAAGGCTATCCAGATTCTTTTGGGTTAAACGAGCCATTAGATCCAGATGAACAAAACGCTCGGGAAATTCTGCAAATGAATTCCCATTGTAATGCACTTCCTGCAGAATTGTTACCAAAAATGGTTCTAATCCAAAGACTTAGAGACGCTAAACTTGCTAAAACTGCTCTGCAAGCCTTCCACCTAACCGGTGGGCCAGTGGTAGTTATCACAGGAAATGCTCATGCCCGGTTAGATTGGGGGGCGCCCAGATACTTAATTGAAACTGCACCAAATCTGAAAATTTTTAGTTTAGCGCAAAGTGAAAACGGAACTAAACTGAAAGGTAAGTTCGATCGTGTGGAGAGTACGGTTGGCATAAAACGCCCTGACCCCTGTCTAGTTTTTAACTAGAGGCTCATGAATATACGCTTAGTTATTAGTGCATTAGATTTCCGGTATGGGGTGGCTCTTATCATCTGGCCGGCTTATGGTCCCATTGTCATTTAGACCGGAGCTATAGTTATGCTGACGGACAAACGCATTTTATTAATTTTAACCGGTGGTATTGCTGCCTACAAAGCATTGGAGCTGATCCGCCGCCTCACAGAATGTGGTGCAAGAGTAACTCCAGTTTTGACACGTGCTGCTGAACAGTTTGTTACCCCATTATCCGTCGCAGCGTTGACAGGAGAAAAGGTCTATCGAGATCTTTTTGATCTTACCAATGAGGTGGAAATGGGACACATACAACTAAGCCGATCAGCAGACTTGATCTTAATTGCACCAGCAACTGCAAATATTATGGCAAAAATGGTGCAGGGACAAGCAGATGATTTATCCTCAACAATATTACTAGCCACAAATGCTCCAGTGATGATTGCACCGGCTATGAATGTACAAATGTGGGATCATCCAGCAACCCAGCGTAATTTAACGCAATTATACGCCGATGGTATTTCGGTAGTAGGTCCTAATGAAGGCGATATGGCTTGTGGAGAGTTTGGCTTTGGACGCATGTCCGAGCCAGTAGAGATTATAAGTGCACTTGCTGCACATTTTGGTTCTGGTCCATTACTAGGTAAGAAAATACTGGTTACTTCTGGTCCCACATACGAACCAATAGATCCAGTCCGCTATATCGCCAATCGATCATCTGGTGCACAGGGGGCAGCAATAGGCCGTGCACTGATAGCAATGGGCGCGGAGGTAATTTTTATTACTGGACCAACATCGGTCCCACCACCCAAAGGCGCATGCATTACATCAGTACAAACAGCACAAGAGATGAAGGATGCCGTTATAGCAGCATTGCCAGTTGACGTCGCAATCTTTGCAGCAGCAGTCGCCGATTGGCGCGTGTCTACCGTTAGTAACAAAAAACTGAAGAAATCTATAGATGGTCCACCAATAATAGAATTTTCTGAGAACCCTGATATACTGGCATGTGTGGCACAAATGAAAAAAGACAGGCCAAGTCTAGTCATTGGGTTTGCCGCTGAAACTAACACAATTGTAGCCAATGCCACTGCCAAGCTGCAGCGCAAAAAATGCGACTGGATCGTGGCAAACGATGTTTCGCCAGAAACTGGTATCATGGGTGGACTAATGAATGAGATTACCTTGATTTCGAAAACTGGTGCCGAAGCTTGGCCGCGTATGTCCAAAGAAGACGTTGCAAAGCAATTAGCGGAACGGGTGGCAAAAGCGTTGTGCTGAGCTTTCTTAACGAGAAAATTGTGATTAAAAATATATCATTTGAGTTTGTCCAGAACAATGGAAACTGAAACAATAGTACTCAAAATTATGCGTTTGAAAGGTGCGGACCCAAATATTGCTTTACCGTGCTATAAAACATCTGGAGCAGTTGGTGCAGATGTCAGAGCAAATTTTTTAAATCGTGAGGGGATCATACTAGCCTGCAGTGAGAGAAAATTAGTACCAACAGGGCTAGCGTTAGCAATCCCTCGCGGTTTTGAAATACAAATTCGTCCACGATCTGGTCTTGCCTTGCAGCATGGATTAACTCTGGTGAATAGCCCCGGGACCATAGATAGCGATTATCGCGGAGAGGTGGGGATTATTGTGCTTAACACCTCAGACAAACAGTTTGAGATAACCCATGGTATGCGCATTGCACAATTAGTATTGGCTCCAGTTTTACAAGCTGAATTTGAGGAAGTTACAAGATTGGATGAAACAGACCGTGGTACCAGTGGCTTTGGCTCCACAGGGGCATTTTAATGCTACTCGTTTTTGCGTTAGCGATAGCCCTCTGGAGCTTAGGTACTCTAATTAAAATTCCAAATCGTAATCGCTGGATGATGATTGGAACTCTGTATTTTTTGGTACTTGCTGTGCATTTTATCCTGCCAAAGGGGCATCAATTGCGCATGCTGTTAGGAGAGACTGAGGATTTTTGGTTAATCGTTGGTGGCTTTGCTCTACTAATTTTTAGCTATCTCCTGATACTACGCCAATTACGCAGTCGAGCTAATGCAAAAGAAGTACACGCAAACCCCGCGGCGCAAGAATCCTTTACTGATACAGAATTAAACCGGTACGCTCGTCATATTGTCTTACGAGAGATCGGTGGGCATGGGCAAAAAGCGTTAAAAAATGCGCGTGTTTTGGTGATTGGAGCAGGCGGTCTAGGTGCCCCTGTACTTCAATATCTATCTGCTGCTGGTGTTGGCACAATTGGTGTTATCGACGATGATGTTGTTGATGGCACTAATTTGCACCGACAAGTCATCCATCAGGACAAAGACATTGGTATTCCCAAGGTTTTCTCAGCCAAAGCTGCTATGGAAGCGCAAAACCCTTTTGTCGCAGTACAGAGTTATAATCGGAGACTGACGGCTAACATCGCCGATGATCTAATTAAAGAATATGATTTGGTGCTTGATGGAACAGATAACTTTGAAACTCGTTATATTATCAATGCAATTACTGTTGCACGCGGTGTACCACTTATTTCAGGCGCTTTATCCCAATGGGAAGGTCAACTAAGTATATTCGATCCAGCTCGTGGGGCACCCTGTTACCGCTGTATTTTTCCCAAAGCTCCTGAGCCAGAAGTGGCACCTAACTGTGCTGCAACTGGTGTGGTTGGTCCATTACCGGGAATTATAGGTGCCATGATGGCTGTAGAAGCAATAAAAGTTATTACTGGTTCTGGCGCAACGTTACGGGGTGAATTGTTAATACATGACGCTCTTTATGGAGAAAATCGTAAGATTGTCCTCAAACGAAGGGCCAATTGTGAAACTTGTGCCCATGTAACCATTAACTCTGCATAGCGGTGGCAACACAAAAGCCCTAAAAGGAGATTTCACTATGAATAACGTGCTGTTACAGGAATGGAAAACTCCGTTTCAGATTGCCCCGTTCAATTCCATTTCTGATGACGATTTTACTCCAGCTTTGGACGAAGCGTTAGCTAGACACAAAGCTGAAGTCGCAGCAATAACGGAGCAAACTGAACAGCCTGACTTCACAAATACAATAGAAGCATTAGAAGCCACCGGTTATGATCTCAACAGGGTACTAGGTGTATTTTTTACAATGGCAGGCGCTGATAGTAATCCGGTGCGCGAAGCGTTACAGCGTAATTTCTCTCCAAAACTAGCCGCTCATTTTTCTGATATTTCTGGAAATACTGCACTTTTTCAAAGAATATTATGCGTATGGAGCAAACGTGATGATCTTAATCTAACCGCTGAGCAATCACGGATTTTAATGCTAACCCATCGAGGATTTGTTCGTTCTGGTGCAGGACTTAAAGATACAAGTAAAAATCGAATGAAGGCGATAAAAGAACGATTGGCTGAATTAGGTACGCAGTTTTCCCAAAACCTGCTAGCTGATGAGCAAGAGTGGTTCATAAAGCTTGCAAAAGAGGATCTGGCTGGGCTCCCATCCTTTGTAATAAATGCAGCCCTTGCTGCCGGCGAAGAAAAAAACGCTGGAGGTCCAATCATAAATTTGTCACGGTCACTAATTGTACCGTTTCTTCAATTTTCAACTCGACGTAATCTCAGGAAAAAGGCCTACAATGCTTGGGTCAAGCGCGGTGCCAATACTGGTAAAACCGACAACCGCGCAATAGCTGCCAAAATTCTTGAATTAAGGGCGGAACAAGCTGATCTCTTAGGCTACAAAAGTTTCGCGGAATATAAACTTGAAACCGAAATGGCCAAGACGCCTAAGGCTGTACGGGATCTATTACTTTCAGTTTGGAAACCTGCAAAAGCACGCGCTGAAGCAGACGGCGCAGTACTTGAATCTATGATGCAGGCTGACGGGTTAACTGGTTCCCTTGAAGCCTGGGATTGGAGGTTTTACTCTGAACGCCGTCGCAAGGATTTACACGAACTCGATGAGGCGAAGTTAAAGCCATATTTCCAGCTTAACCGAATGATTGAGGCGTCATTTTCTTGTGCAAATCGCCTCTTTGACCTCAAATTTGAACCTATCACTTTACCTCTTTATCACCAAGATTGCAGAGCTTGGAGCGTGACCCGAGATGGGAAGCACTTAGCCATTTTTATTGCAGATTATTTTGCACGAGGATCAAAACGTTCTGGCGCGTGGTGTTCAGCGATGCGCTCTCAGGCTAAATTTCCAACCATACAGACCCCCATTATTATTAATGTATGCAACTTTGCTAAAGGTGATCCTACTTTCCTCAGTTATGATGACGCCTGTACACTCTTTCACGAATTTGGCCATGCACTTCACCAGATTTTATCGAATGTAACCTATGAAAGTGTCTCAGGAACATCAGTAGCTCGCGATTTTGTCGAACTACCTAGCCAACTTTATGAGCATTGGCTTACTGTCCCTGAGGTATTGAAAGAATTTGCAACTCACGCAGAAACCAACCAGCCTATGCCACCAGAGTTGTTGAATAACCTGCTAGCGGCAACCAATTACGATATGGGCTTTCAAACTGTAGAATATGTGGCCTCAGCAATAATAGATTTAGCATTTCATGATGGCGAAGCACCAGCGGACCCTATGGCCCTAGAAACAGAGATTTTAAAAGATATCGGCATGCCGCACGCTATTAGAATGAGACATGCAACACCAAACTTTGCTCATATATTCGCGGGTGACGGATATGCATCCGGATACTACAGTTATATGTGGTCTGAGATGATGGACGAAGATGCCTTTGCAGCATTTGAAGAGGCTAATGACGCCTTTGATCAAGACAATGCAACCGCCTTGGAGCAAAACATCTTAAGTAGAGGCGGAAGCGCAGATGCAGAAGATTTGTATATTGCATTTCGTGGCCATTTGCCAGATGTTAAGGCACTACTTAAGGGCCGTAACCTTAAATTTTAACTCGAAACAATTTAACTTCGAAAGACGTGGTGATTCCAAAATTACCCATCCGAACAAGATTATCGTTATTGATGAAAATTCGAAAACAATAAATTTTAGATAGTTCTGACTTTTCAGGCTACTGAAGTCATTTACTACAAACGATTACTGCTATCAATAACGCTAAGCGTAACGATGTTATTGCTTAGTGAAGCGCATGCGCAGTACACTAAAAATGAGGCAGAAAACTTGGAGATAACAATGCGAAAAATAATCTTTTCAGTTATTACATTCATCCTCTTACAGGCTACGGCAAACAGTGTTGATGCTGCAGACAGAACAATGGGATTGTACGAAGTTGTTGGTGTTAAAGCGGGTGATATGTTGAAAATGCGCGCAGGTCCAGGAACTGGATATAAGATCATACTTGGACTACCAAATGAAACTATTGTGCGTGTTCATACGTGTGACCAAACTGGAGGAACACGTTGGTGTAAGGCATCACTCAAAAAGGCAAGAGGCCTAGTTGGATATGTCTCATGGGCATATTTAAGCAAAATGTGACTTATTAGTTGTGGGTATGTTTTTTTAACTACGTTGGTAAATTCAATATTTAAAATTTGGATTAACTTGACGACATTAAATAAACGCGACTTAGATCGGTACAGAAATGTAAAAACGGCTTTTAATATTTCATTTTGAAGTAGAGAAGTGAAACATTTCGGCTTTAAAATGATAGTTGGTTAGTTTTGGACAACGATAATTAAATTATTATCCATATGTAGGCTACTCTAAAATACAAAAAGCCGCACTTTGAAGTGCGGCTTTTTGTATTTACTTAAATGATGATTTAATTTTGCGAATTTAAAGCATTAAGTCCTCTAAGAATATCTATAGCATATGCGAGTTGATAATCTTCTTCACGGAGTGCAGCCGCGGCATCAGCCTTCGCTCGATCCTCTTCAATTTGCCGAATCTCATCTTCGCTAAGAGAATCGTTATTTAAGGAACCCCGCAGTTCAGCTTCCGAGCGTTGGCGCACAGCGCTTGATGACTCATCTTCAGGCTCGACAGTGAGATCGCGGCGAGGCTGCTCTACTACAATATCTGGGCTGACGCCCAGCGCTTGTATCGAACGACCTGATGGAGTGTAATAGCGGGCTGTTGTAAGACGCATCGCACTGCTCCCACGCATTGGCATAACGGTCTGGACCGACCCTTTACCAAAACTTTTAGTACCAACAACAATTGCTCTGTGGTGATCTTGCAAAGCACCTGCGACAATTTCAGATGCGGAGGCAGACCCACCATTAATCAAGACAACAATAGGCTTACCTTGGGCAAGATCACCTGGCGTTGCATTAAAACGGTCACCGTCTTCAGGATTGCGCCCCCGCGTGGATACAATTTCACCTTTTTCAAGAAAAGCATCTGACACCCGTATTGCTTGAGTTAATAGACCACCAGGGTTGTTTCGGAGATCAATAACAAAACCGTCCACATTTTCCATACCACCAAGAGTTTCGACTTCTTCTTCGATTTTGGAGATTAAGTTTGGCGTGGTCTTATCATTAAAGGTAGTGATCCGAAGTATAACTGCATCCCCTTGAGTACGGCTCCTAACGGCCTGCAATTCAATAGTGTCGCGAATGATTGAAACATCAAATGGCTCAGCTTCACCTTCACGCACAATTGTGATGATAATCTCAGAACCAACACTGCCACGCATTCGCTCTACAGCTTTATCCAAGGTCAAGCCTAGCATGGATTCTCCATCAACATGGGTAATGAAGTCACCTGCCTCTATACCTGCTTCCGCAGCAGGTGTACCATCAATTGGGGAAACTACTTTTACAAACCCTTCTTCCTGCGTGACTTCAATCCCAAGACCACCAAATTCACCGCGGGTCTGCACCTGCATAGCAGCAGCATCTTCAGGCGAAAGATAACTGGAGTGCGGATCAAGAGAAGTCAGCATGCCATCAATCGCAGCTTCAATTAATTCTCCAGGTTCCACTTCCTCGACATACTGGCTGCGTATTCTTTCAAAGATATCTCCAAAAAGATCTAATTGTTCATAAACATTAGAATTTTCTGCGCCTTCCTGCGCTAACAAAGGTCCTACTATCTGGGTTGTAGCGACAACGCCGGTCAAAGCACCAGCCATAGCAGCCATGACAAATTTTCTCATTTCTCTATCCATCCTTGTCAATGCCAAACCATGTAAGTGGGTCCTGAGGCACATTATCCTGTCTTATCTCTATATAGAGCGTTTCTAAGCCACTAGCACCACCCCCATCACCGATAGTTGAAACACCATTTTTAACGCCCTGAGTTTCCAATACCCCCATGAGGCCAAGAGGTGTTTCAGCAGCAACAACTTGTCCTTGTTTACCAAAGGTAACACCCAAACCCGCTAAAACCAGCAAAGTCCCGGGGCCTAGCTCCAAAATCATCACATTTCCAAGGTCTAAGAGGGGTCCAACATACCTCAATGTTGCCACTGTGGGCGATGTAACCAATGCTCCCGGTTGAGTAGCGAGAAAGATACCGGGACGCGTTGAATCAAAAAAATCAGCTTGGTTTGTGCCATTCAATATTTTTCCAAGCACAGGCAACGGCAATTCACCAATTTGATCATTAATACGGGGCAACTCCCAGACAGAATTGTCCAACACCATATTAGGCAAACTACTAAAAAAGGCATCTATTGTTTCAGAAGAAGCTATCAATATTGCAGTCCTTATAGGATCTTCAGTATACCTTTTAGGCAAATCAGTTCGATCCGCCATCGCTTGATTTAGTGCCCATCGGGCCTTTTGGACTTCTTTTAAACCTATTTCCAATTGCTCAGTCGCTTGCTCTTGAAGGGTGCGCAACATTTCAACATCATCCAAATTTTGAATCAGCATGTTAGCTTTATTTTTTAAAGTCAGCGTTAATTCAATCAAGAGCATTTCCGCGCGTACAGTTCCGTTTAGACCGCTAGGATGCAAAAACATAGTTGGCCCTTGGCCTATAGTAAGTTTTTGAAGTACCGTTAAAAACTGAGAAATTTCGTTATTACGTGATGTTAATTGATCAACTAATTGTGCCTCACGGGTTGCAATATGTCTTAGCCCAAGCCGCATTGCAGCAAGCCCAACTTCATAAGCCTTTACTGTTTGACTCAGTGCCTTAACTCTATCGCTAGCAGTCTCCGCATCATTCAATTGCCTCGAGGCGGCGTGTAAATCATGTCCCGCATTACGCGTAAGAATAAGTGCATCCTGCTGTGCCGCCAGAGGCATGGCCAGAAACATAAGAAATAAAATACTCACACTTATCATCTTAACAGGCTTTTTCCTGTCATTTCTTTTGGCTTTTCTAATTGCATCAGTTCCAACAACGTTGGAGATAAATCGGCCAGTCTGCCAGACACTAGGGATTTTTTAGTGCCAATCAGTATTGCGGGTACCAAGTTAGTTGTGTGCGCGGTGTGTGGCTCACCCGTCATTGGATCAATCATCATTTCACAATTCCCATGATCTGCAGTGATAATCATTACTCCACCCACAGCCTCAAGAGCAGGTATTACTCGAGCAAGGCTAGCATCAACCGCTTCACAGGCAGCAATAGCCGCGGCCAAATTTCCCGTATGGCCAACCATATCAGGATTAGCATAATTGACTACAATTAAGTCATACCCATCCTCAATAGCAGCAATAAACTCGTCCGTTACCTCACTTGAAGACATCGAAGGCATCAGGTCATAAGTTGCGACTGCTGGAGAATTTGGCATTGCGCGATCTTCGCCTATCTCCAATTTTTCTTTTCCACCATTTAGAAAAAATGTGACATGCGGGTATTTTTCAGTTTCTGCCAAGCGGAACTGTCTAAGGCCTGCTAGCGCAACCCACTGACCAAGAGTATTACTAATTTCAGGCTTAGGATAAACTGTGGACATAAAAGCTTCATGTGCTTCGGAATAATCTGCCATCCCCAAAATGCCCGACCACATTGGACGGGCTGTGTTATCAAACGCTTTAAAATCTGGATCACCAATCGCCGCCATAATTTCACGAGCGCGATCTGCGCGAAAATTGAGACAGAAAAATCCATCCCCATCGATCGCACCATTGTACCCGCCTATTACCGAAGCTGGAATGAATTCATCAGTCTTGCCTTCATTATAAGCTGCTTCAATTGCTGCCTGCGCTGTTTCTGCGTGAACTCCATCAGATTGAACTATGGCCTCATATGCTGTCTCGACCCGTTCCCAACGATTGTCTCTATCAAGAGCATAATAGCGACCAGTCAAACTACAAACCGTTGCATTCATTGGTATCGCTTCATTAAGAGCTTTTAAGTAAGTTATTGCTGATTTAGGCGCAACATCACGACCATCGGCTATGGCATGGATCAAAACCTGAAGCCCTGCATCTGTACACGCCTTAACCGCTGCAATCATGTGATTTAGATGGCCATGCACTCCACCGTCCGAAATAACCCCCATTAGATGCGCTCGCCCACCTACTTCTTTTATATTGGCTATCCAGTCCACCAAGGATTTATTAAGAAAAAAACTACCGTCTTCTATAGCAAGATCAATTTGACCTAAATCCATGGCCACAACACGGCCAGCACCGATGTTCGTATGTCCAACCTCAGAATTTCCCATTTGGCCACCAGGCAATCCTACATCTGGTCCATGAGTGATTAGCGTCGCATGCGAACAAGTTGTCATAATCCGGTCAAAAGTTGGAGTGTTGGCAAGCGCAGGCGCATTACCTTCAGTTTCATTTCGCAAACCCCAACCATCGAGGATACATAATACAACAGGTTTTGGAGCAGGCATATGCGCTAGTACCTTTGTTAAGATTTCAAGCGACCATTAACGTGCTAACGCTACCTTGGGAAGAACAGTTGCTACTGGTGTCAGGATATGTCGCAACAACGCCACTGGATGTGCCTTAAGCGTTAGACGAATTGATACATAATCTTCGATCACCTCCTCACCTAATCTCATTTTCGGCAATAAAGTCGTGGGCTCATCCACCATCTCACCATCAATATCCATCGCAAAAAGTGGCAACGCAGGACCAGAATTTAGCGTCTTAGCCTCCCATATTGCATCACGACGGCTAATTTTCATACTCACAAAGATATCTGCTTCCGCCAATCTTAAAATTACACTTGGTCCCAACCCGGCACGGCGCCATACATCGCGCACTGATTGATACCCGTTGCCTCTTGACGCCATGATCCATGTAGCGTCCTCCTCACTCAAACCCTTAATCTGTCGAAACCCTAGACGCAGAACTAGACCGCCCACACCATCAGGCTCCATAACATTGTCCCAAAAGCTGTTATTTATACAAATAGGTCGGACTATTACCCCATGTTCACGCACATCTCGAACGATTTGAGCAGGCGCATAAAAACCCATCGGCTGCGAATTCAAAAGCGCACAAGCAAAAATGCCTGGATGGTGACACTTAATCCAGCTGGAGGCGTATACCAATAAAGCGAAAGAAGCTGCGTGACTTTCAGGAAAACCGTAAGATCCAAATCCTTCTATCTGGGAAAAGCAACGCCTAGCAAAATCTTCACAATAGCCATTTTTGCGCATCCCACGCATAAACAGGGCAAGAAATTCACTAATACTTCCCTTTTTATTGAACGTCGCCAATGAGCGGCGTAGCCGGTCAGCTTGATTAGGGGTAAAGCCCGCGCCCACAATAGCGATTTGCATCGCTTGTTCCTGAAAAAGCGGTACACCAAGCGTTTTACCCAGTACTGCACCCAGTGCGTCAGAAGGAAAGCTAACCTCCTCCTCTCCATTTCGTCGCCTGATATATGGGTGCACCATATCACCTTGAATAGGGCCAGGGCGAATAATAGCCACCTCAATTACTAAATCATAAAAACAACGAGGTCGCATGCGCGGTAGAAAGTTCATTTGTGCACGGCTTTCCACCTGAAAGATACCAATACTGTCAGCTCTACAAAGCATTTCGTAGACTCGTGGATCTTCAGGCGGCAGGGTAGCCAAAGTAAAATCCTGCTGGTAATGCATCTTGAGTAGTTCAAACGCTTTGCGGATACAGGTGAGCATCCCTAGGCTGAGTACATCAATCTTAAGAATACCAAGCGTCTCAATATCATCCTTATCCCAGCATATTACAGTCCGATCTTCCATCGCAGCATTTTCAATAGGCACAAGCTCATCCAGCCGTCCTTCGGTGACGATAAAACCTCCCACATGCTGGCTAAGATGACGGGGAAATCCATTGATTTCATAAACCAGTTCTATAGTCTGTTTAAGCCGATAATTATTTAAATCCAGACCAATCTCGACCATGCGTTCGATCTCCAGTCCTTTAGTCGAGAAAAATCCCCAAAGTTGAGAGCTGAGTGCACTGATCGTATCCTCAGACAAACCCATGGCACGACCTACATCTCGAATCGCTCGTTTGCCACGGTAATGTACTACCGTCGCGCATAACCCCGCCCGATTGCGCCCATAGCGTTCGTAAATATGCTGAATCACCTCTTCACGCCGCTCATGTTCAAAATCAACATCGATGTCAGGAGGTTCGTTTCGCGCCTCAGAGACAAAGCGTTCAAATACCATGGTACCTATTTCGGGGCTGACAGATGTAATCCCCAGACAATAACAGACTACCGAATTTGCCGCTGACCCACGACCCTGACATAAAATATTACGACTCTGAGCAAAGGCCACGATGTCACGTACAGTTAAAAAATAAGGTTCATATTTCAGTTTGGAAATGAGTGTGAGTTCATGACGTAACAAGTTATTAACATGATCAGACGCACCATTAGGGTAGCGCCAATCAAGTCCTTCATAGGCAAGCCTTGACAGGCGCTGGGTTGGATTCTCGGTACCTTTAATCTCAGATGGATATTCATAACGAAGCTGATCAAGAGAAAACGTCAGCTTTCTTGCTAATATGCCCGTACGCATTACAGAATCTTGGTGCCCTGCAAATAGACGCTGCATCTCAGCTTCACTCCGCAGACGTCCTTCACCATTGGCGAGTGCTGAGCGACCTAAATCATCTACACGGCTACCAGTGCGAATCGCTGTGACAACGTCAGCTAATTTGCGTCTTGCACCATGGTGCATATATGGTGCAGCTGAGGCTAGTGTGGGCAACCCTAAATTCTGTGCCTGATCCGCTATATACTCAAACCGTGCGGCGTCATGTCCATTATAATATGGTACCATGAGCACATAAATTTTTCCATTAAAGCATCGCATCAAACGTTGCGCTATTTGTTGCCAATCGACTGGACAATCCTCCACTATTTGCACCTGTGGCCAGATCAACAAATTGAGGCCATTTTTAAATTCCTCAAGATCAGACAGTTGGAGACTACAAACACCTTTTTTTGCTTTAAGTCGCCCTCGCGAAATAATCCGACAAAGACTACGCCATCCATCTCGATCCTGAGGAAGTACCGTGATCGGGGGAGCATCAGAAAAAATCAATCTTGCTCCTGGAATTAGTCGTGGAGTAGTTACAATAGAGACGCATGATGACTTCAGCAGATGATTAGGTAATGGTGGGCCGATCAGCCCCCAAATTGCATCAAAATCTTGTCTTTCTTTAACCGCTATAGCAATTTTACGAGCCTCGGTATGCGCTCTAACAATCCCCGCCACCGAATTGTCATCCGCAATTACAATCGCCTCAATTCCAAGTAGTGCAGCACGATTCATATATTCTTCAGGGTGAGAAGCACCGGTTAGAAAGGTAAAATTCGACGTAATAGTGAGTTCACAAAACATTGAGATATCAGATTCAATAAATGAGCATTTAATATGTTCATCTTTTGTTCTAATTTAAATATTATTTCAAGTCGTTTATCCAACTATTGTTAGATATGTGCTCACGATCAAAACTATAGGTCCACACCGTGTGAGCCATGTAGGAGGAGGGATAAAAGCAGAATATATAGAACCCAAACTAAACAGACCTAAATAAACCATCCTAAATAAATATAAAAACTGTCATCGGTAACGTATAAGCTATAAAGGCTGGGATATTGTTTATGCTAACGCTATAGCACACAAATAAGTTTTCAAATTGATTAGCCAAGGACGAGCCAGCCGTGACCAGTGATGCACCAGAAACCAAAATTGTTTATAACCATCGTGTGGCGTGTGATGGTGGAGAAAGTGCACTGGGCCACCCACGCATATGGTTGCAAATTCCAGAAGACAATGGCTCGGTGACATGCCCGTATTGCGACTGCAAATATGTACACAAAGGTTAAAGCAGATTTTCTTGACCAGATAACCATAATGCATATCTTTATAAAGCATGCAAAGCATTGGCATTAAAACGTGGCCTCTCAGACCTATAGTGAATATGTTCTTGGCCACGCTCACGACCTAATGGCGCGATAGCGTGGAGGAGAAAAGCAAGATGGCACTACAGTTTGGTAAAGGGTGCCATTTGCATCTGATTGATGGATCAGCTTTTATTTTTCGCGCCTACCATGCCCTGCCACCTCTAACAAGGAAATCAGATGGCCTACCTATCGGTGCGGTGAGCGGCTTTTGCAACATGCTTCAACGCTATGTTGAGGAAAACAATGGTCCCGACGCGCCAACACATGTTGCAGTGATCTTTGACAAAGGCAGCCATACATTTCGTAATGACATATACAATCTATATAAGGCCAACAGAGAAGCAATGCCTGAGGATTTACGTCCGCAAATACCACTGACCCGTCAAGCTACCGAAGCATTTAATATAGCTTGCGAAGAAAAAGAAGGCTTTGAAGCAGATGACATAATTGCTACGCTCTCAGTGCAAGCTCGTGCTGCAGGTGGTCGCGTGACTATCATAAGCTCTGACAAAGATTTAATGCAACTTGTTGGTGGTGGTGTGGAAATGCTTGATGCCATGAAAAACCGTCGTATTGATCGGGAAGGTGTTCATGATAAATTTGGCGTATACCCCGAACAAGTGGTTGATGTTCAGGCGCTGGCAGGTGATAGCGTTGATAATATTCCAGGGGCGCCCGGTATTGGCATAAAAACCGCTGCTCTCCTAATTAATGAATATGGTGATTTGGATACTCTGCTGGCCCGTGCTGATGAAATCAAACAACCCAAACGCCGTGAGGCTTTGTTAAATAATGTTGATCAAATACGCTTAAGCCGCAAATTGGTCCAACTTGATGAAAATACACCTCTAGACTTTACAATCGACGACCTCGAAGTCCACGATCCAGTACCAGAAAAGTTAATGCCTTTCCTCGTCAAAATGGAATTGCGCACCCTCACAAAGCGGATTGCCGAAAATCTTGGTGTCGATGCACCAGAGATTAAAGACATTACGCCCATTACTAACAATGAAACAATTGATACTCCAAGCTTTGAAAGCTCGCGTTATGACCAAGTCAGCAATGCCGAAGCTCTACAAACCTGGATCAATACAATTTATGACCGCGGTTGGGTTGCGGTAGATACTGAAACCACCGGCCTTAATGAAATGACTGCCCAGCTAGTAGGCATTTCGTTGGCCGTCGAACCAGGTCACGCCTGCTATATTCCACTTACACACAAGATAGGTGGGGAAGACCTTTTTGGCTCTGATAAATTAGCCGAAGAACAGATGCCAATTGAAACAGCGCTGAAAATGTTGGCTCCAATACTGGAGGATAACAGCATTCTGAAAATTGGTCAGAACATGAAATATGACAAAAAGATCTTTGCGCAGATCGGTATAAACGTTAACCCAATCGATGATACTATGTTAATGTCCTATGCGATGCATGCTGGTTTACATAATCACAGTATGGACTTCTTATCACAACGATACCTAGGACATACGCCCATTCCGATCAAACCACTACTTGGATCAGGGAAAACAGCCAAAACATTTGATAAGGTCGCAATAGTAGATGCTGTAAAATACGCTGCTGAAGACGCGGATATAACTTTGCGTCTTTGGCAGCATTTCAAGCCTCGGTTGCACCGCACTCATGTTACACGTGTTTATGAAACTCTAGAACGACCAATGGTTTCCGTTCTGGCCAATATGGAGCGAACTGGCATTAAGGTGGATCGTGATACGTTATCGCGTATGTCAAATTCTTTTGCACAAAAAATGGCCATGCTTGAGAGTGAGATTTATGCTATGGTTGGCCGTAAGTTTAATGTTGGATCTCCAGCACAAGTAGGTGAAATCTTGTTTGATGAGATGAACCTCGAAGGTGGCAAAAAAGGTAAAAATGGCAAATATGCAACCGGCGCTGATGTTCTTGAAGATCTCGCAACTGAGCATAAATTACCAGCCTGCGTTTTAGATTGGCGACAACTTTCCAAATTAAAATCAACTTATACAGATGCACTTCAAGAACATATCAATTTGAGCACAGGCCGCGTTCACACCTCATATTCTATTGCAGGCGCCTCTACTGGGAGGTTGGCTTCGACGGAACCAAATCTACAAAACATACCAATTCGAACTGAAGAAGGACGACGCATCCGAGAAGCCTTCGTTGCCGAAGAGGGCAAAACCTTAGTTGCACTGGACTACTCACAAATAGAATTACGCATTTTGGCAAATATCGCCAACATTTCATCACTAAAACAAGCTTTTTCTGATGGGTTGGATATTCATGCCATGACAGCATCAGAAATGTTTGAAGTGCCGCTGGACAAAATGACCGCTGATGTGCGCCGACAGGCTAAAGCAATCAACTTCGGAGTGATCTATGGTATTTCCGGGTTTGGCCTTGCCCGTAATTTACGCATTCCAAGGGCTGAGGCACAGAGGTTCATAGATCGATACTTTGAAAGATTTCCAGGCATTCAAACCTACATGGACGAAACAAAAGCCTTTGCCAAAAAAAACGGCTATGTCGAAACTCTCTTTGGGCGACGCATTCATACGCCTGAAATTGCTACAAAGGGGCCAAGGGCAGGATTTGCCGCTCGAGCGGCCATCAACGCCCCTATACAGGGAACGGCTGCAGATATAATCCGCCGTGCAATGATACGGATGCCTAAAGCCATTGAACATTTACCAGCAAAAATGCTGCTGCAAGTCCACGATGAACTACTGTTCGAAGTTGAAAAAAACTCGGCAGACGATCTGACTAGAATCGCTAAAGATGTAATGGAAAGTGCTACTGATCCAATTGTGAGACTTGAAGTTAAATTGACGGTGGATTCAGGTTGCGGACAAAATTGGGCAGAAGCACATTAACAAAGATTCTCTCCGTAGAGTTCTTAAAATTCCAACTGAGTTTAGAAATCAATAGTATTATCGAATAAGTCTCAATATGAATTGAATGAACAAAATCTAAGTGATGATCTCAATTATAAGACAATAATTATTTAATCCAACGACATTTATAACTTAAACAAATGCCGAGCCAGAAGAAGAGACTATCGTGAAACACGATGTAAGAAAGCTGACCGAATAATCGTTAGACCAATTCAACAGATGGGATGATGCCGAAAAAATGTCCACTTGACCACACACCAAACCAGTCTTCATGATGCACACCAAGATCAACCAAGCGATAAAAGCTTTTACGATCAATAAGGGCTTCAAGATTTGCACGAATTAAGATGTATGGTGAAGGCTCACCACTAACAGGGTGACGTTCAACTCTAATAGGATAATCTGGGCTTGCAGATACACAGTCTCCGACATTAGTGATGAAGTGCAAGACTTGTACTTCATCTTCTTTCAATACGTCAAAATCTGTAGCAACGAAAGGAACATCATCTACAGTAATTCCAACTTTTTCAACGGGAGTTACGAGAAAATATTTTCCCTTTTCTCTTTTTATAACAGAAGAAAACAGTTTGACTAACCCTGGTCGACCAATTGGTGTACCCTGATAAAACCAAGTTCCATCTCTTGCTATGCGCATGTCCAAATCACCACAAAACGGCGGGTTCCACAAATTTACAGGCGGAAAACCGCGGGATTTTGTTGCATTTATTGAAGCCACAAGACCTTCTGCATCCGGTATCACGGTTTTTTGTTTACTCATATGTTTTGCCATTCCGTACTGAAGATATAGGTTATCTACAGACATATATCATTGATGAAAGAGATGTCATGACTAACACAGAAAATCTTGTGACCGAAATCGAGTTACTTGAGGCCAAAATTACTGAAGCAAAAGCCTCCATTACCCGTCGATTTATAGGCCAAGAAAGGGTTGTCGACCTTGCACTGACAGCACTTTTATGTGGTGGGCACGGGCTATTGATTGGGTTGCCTGGTTTGGGGAAAACCCGATTAGTGGAGACACTTAGCACCGTTATGGGGCTAAATGGAAACCGCATTCAATTTACACCCGATTTAATGCCTGCAGATATTCTTGGTTCTGAGATTTTGGACACCGCCGAAGACGGCACTCGCGCTTTCCGTTTCGTTCCCGGCCCAGTTTTTTGTCAATTACTGATGGCGGATGAAATCAACCGTGCCTCACCGCGAACACAGTCTGCATTATTACAAGCGATGCAGGAAAAAACTGTAACCGTTGCTGGGGAAGATCGGTCTCTTGGGTTGCCTTTTCACGTACTGGCTACCCAAAACCCTATTGAGCAAGAGGGTACCTATCCCTTACCAGAAGCGCAGCTCGATCGTTTTCTCGTTAAGATTGATATATTTTATCCGGATCGAGCTACTGAACGGGATATTTTACTTGCAACGACTGGCGTTAAGGATGACGCTTCAGTTCAGGTTTTTTCCTGTGACCAATTACTTGCTGCGCAAACTTTACTGCGTAGAATGCCTGTCGGTGACAGCGTAGTGGAAACAATCCTTGATCTAGTAAGGGCATTTCGTCCCAGTGATCCCAATGCCACTGAGGAAGTGCGCGAAAAAGTAGCTTGGGGGCCAGGCCCACGAGCTGCTCAAGCACTTATGCTAGCGGTGCGTGCTCGTGCTTTGTTACAAGGCCGGTTAGCACCATCCATAGAAGACGTTATCAATATGGCACAACCAGTGCTAAGCCATCGAATGGCACTTAACTTTTCTGCTAGGGCACGTGGTGATACGCTATCAGATCTAATTGATGAGACCGTAGCCAGTTTTGGTCATCGAGAGACAACTGCGTGATGACCTCACTCTCCCTACGTGAGAAAGCAGAGAGAGATTCTGCTACACTACCAGCATTGCTTGCCCAAGCTGAACATCTTGCAACCGCCGTTTTAAGTGGTAATCACGGTCGACGTCGTGCTGGTATTGGGGACGATTTTTGGCAATACCGACCTATTCAGGTTGGTGATAGCCTTCGTATGATTGATCATCGGCGAAGCGCCATGGGTGATGTTCAATTTGTGAGAGAGCGCGAATGGCAGATCGCACAATCTGTGATGATTTGGATTGACCGAGGTGCCTCTATGCGCTTTGCCTCCAATTCCGAATTAGCCACCAAAGCAGATCGTGCTCGCTTGTTTGGTTTGGCCCTTTCTATTCTATTGGTTAGAGGCGGTGAGCGTGTTGGCTTAGCAGGAACACAACTTCCGCCGCGCGCGGGCAGCGCGCAAATCTCACGTCTGGCCGAAATATTATTAGAAGACAAAAGTGAAGATTATACTGTCCCTGAGCATCACGCCATGATTCCTCACGCAAAAGCAGTTTATGTATCAGATTTCATGGGTGAAATTGATAATATACGCACAACACTTACCAAAGCAGCCGATCGAGGTGTCCGAGGTATTCTCTATCACGTGCTTGACCCAATAGAAGAGGCTTTTCCATTTCGGGGCCGAGCAATCTTTCAAAGCGTTGGTGGTACTTTTGAACACGAAACTTTAAAAGCCTCTGGCCTTAAAGAATATTACCTAGAGCGATTAGCTAAACGTAAAGATGAACTCAAACAGCTTTGCTCGGTTGCGGGGTGGCAATACGGACTGCATCATACCAACTCGTCCACACAATCAGGTTTGTTATGGTTGTGGCGCGCTATTGATGGCGGGAGGGGCAGCGCATGAGCAGTCTTGGCACTTTAGGTTTTACCAGTCCTTGGCTACTGGTAGCACTGATAAGTCTACCAATTTTATGGTATATTTTACGTGCTGTACCGCCAAGTCCAATCCGTCAACGATTTCCCGGTGTTATCCTTTTACTCGGCCTAAAAGATAAAGAAGCAGTATCTGATCAAACGCCTTGGTGGCTACTTTTGCTACGAATACTGGCCATAGGTGCAATAATAATTGGCCTGGCTGGCCCTGTTCTAAATTCCAACAGTAATACAAGTAATAACAAAAGTCCTTTACTTGTTGTCTTAGATGGAAGTTGGGGGGGGGCTGATCAGTGGCAAAGCCAAATAAAAGCCGTTGAAGCTGAACTAAAGCGTGCAGGCTCTGCGAGCCGTGAGGTTGCTATTTTTCAATTGACGTTGCCTGAACCACCAATTTTTCAAGCTGCCAATACTCTTATAAAAAGCTTGGCAAAGCTCTATCCAACACCTTGGCAGCCCGATAGCCTCGCAACAGCAGTAGTCAAATTGCCTGCAGGAGACTTTGAGACTGTTTGGTTTAGCGATGGTCTCTATTACAACTCTAAATTACCAATGTTAAATGCGCTTGAGACTCATGGCCCAGTGCGGGTAGTAGAAACAAATGCAGAAGTACTCGCACTCACCCCCGCAGTTTATAATGATGGCGCAATTGAAATAACTGCTATGCGGTCTTTATCAGGACAAGAACGCGCTATAAATATTCTTGTTCAAGGTCGTGATCCTATAGGAAATGCAGTTACGCTTGGGATTGAACAGGCAATCTTTGCCTCTGGCGATACCGTAGCTCAAGCGTCTTTAACCCTACCTGCGGAGATGCGTGCCAGAATTACGCGCTTTGAAATTCAAGCAGTCCGCTCTGCCGGCGCAGTAACCCTGGTAAGCGACAGCCTCCGCCGTCGCGAAATCGCATTGATTTCTAACCGTGATGGACGCGAAGGCCTCGAGCTACTATCTCCTTTGCATTATCTAGAGCGAGCACTCGCTCCAACAGTTGATTTACTGCATGGTTCAATCTCGGACGTCATTCCCGCTAATCCCGATATTATCGTTCTAGCGGACGTAGCAAAGTTGGTGGAAGAAGAAGCCAACGCAATTTCTAAATGGATTCAAAACGGTGGTCTTTTATTACGTTTTGCTGGGCCAAAAATAGCCGCAAGCTCAATTAGTCGAGAAACAGAAGATCCTCTCATGCCAGTAAGATTGCGGTCTGGAGGACGTAGCGTTGGGGGAGCAATGAGTTGGGGAGCACCAAAAACGCTTGCGCCCTTCAAGAAGGATTCTCCATTTTTTGGCTTGCCATTATCTGGTGATGTGGATGTCACAGTCCAAGTAATGGCACAGCCTGATCCAACCCTTGCTGAGCGAGTAATCGCAGAACTGAGCGATGGCACTCCACTAGTAACTAGAAAACACAGTGGTCGAGGACAAATCGTCTTTTTTCACGTAACTGCAAACGCGGAATGGTCCTCTCTTCCACTCTCAGGTTTGTTCGTCGAAATGTTAGATCGGCTATCAAGTTCAACCACAAGTCTCGACTTCCCAACCACTAGCTTGGAAGGGACAATTTGGACACCACAAATTGTGATGGATGGCTTCGGCCGTCTAAAAGATGCTACCTCAATGTCAGGCGTGCCAGGATCTGAACTCACAACGTTGCCAGCAAGCCCATCGCTGTTGCCAGGGGTATATACATCTGGCAACAACAGCTTTTCGCGTAATGTACTTACGGTCAATTCTGAAATCAAACCAAGTTCTTGGCCATCCCATATACCAATTTCAATATTAGCTTTTACCACAGAACAACCTTTAAGTGGATATCTGTTGGCTGCATCTATTGCACTACTCTGCTTGGATGTGATTTCTTCGCTTGCTCTTTCCGGTCGCTTGACTGGTAACCTCAGAGCCACTCAAGCAGTGGTTGCAGGCACAATGTTTCTTCTGACAATTTCAACGTCGCAAGCAAATGCTCAACAAGGTAACACAAAGATTGCTGGTGCCGCTTCCGAAGTAGTATTAGCACATGTAATAACCAACAACCAGCAAGTGGACGAAATTGCGCAAGCAGGACTACGCGGTCTCTCAAACGCGTTATTTTTTCGAACGTCCGTGGAACCAAGTGATCCCGTTGGTGTAAACCTTGAAACAGATGAGTTAGCATTTTTTCCGCTGCTTTATTGGCCCATCAGTCCAGATCAGCCTCGTCCATCACAGGATGCATATACCAAGCTGAACGACTATCTCAAGTCTGGCGGGTTAATTCTTTTTGACACCCGTGATGCAGATGTATCCAGTTTTACCAACAACAGCGCAAATGGACGAAAGCTTCGTGATTTGGCTAAAGCGCTTAATATTCCTGCTTTAGAGCCTGTGCCACAAGATCATATTTTAACGCGTACTTTTTATCTTTTGCAGGATTTCCCCGGCCGCCATTCGGGTCGAGAACTTTGGGTAGAAGCAGCACTACCAGACTCCAAGCAAGCAGAGGGAATGCCGTTCCGTAAGCTCAATGATGGGGTAACGCCTATCGTCATTGGTGGCAACGATTGGGCCTCTGCCTGGGCAATAACTAAAACAGGACAACCAATGCTTCCTGTTGGGGTAGGTTTTGGCGGCGAACGACAACGCGAACTGGCATATCGCTTCGGGATCAATCTAGTGATGCATGTACTTACGGGTAACTACAAAAGTGATCAGGTCCACGTACCTGCTTTGCTAGATCGGCTCGGGCAATGAACCGTACAGTAATATTCGACCCATTATTACCATCTCCAATTTTAATTTTTTTGACGGCCCTAGTATTTGGCTTTGCTCTCTTGGCTCTGGTTCGTGGACTAAACGGCTGGGCAATGCGTGGGTCAGCAGGCATCATAATCATCTTGGCCCTTTCAGGTCCTAAATTTCAACAAGAAGAACGATTGCCTTTGGCTGACGTAGTTATCCTAGCCAAAGATGTAAGTGCCAGTCAGCATCTAGCTGATAGACCTAAACAAACCACAGATGCGATCACAAGCCTTATATCCACCCTATCTGATCAAAAAAACATCGAACTTCGTCAAATCACTGTCTCTGACGGGTCGGAAGACTCTGGTACCCGATTGATGACTGCCATCTCAAACACATTAGCTGAAACTCCACGATCACGTATTGCGGGCATCATAGCAGTCAGTGACGGGCAAGTTCATGATGCAGATCTACCTGTAAATATGCCTGCGCCAATGCATGTTTTATTAACCGGACACGAGACAGATTGGGACCGAAGATTTATCGTAAAAAACGCACCTGCATTTGCCATTATAGGTGAGCCTATAAATTTGACTTTGCGCATTGAGGATAGCGGTGCTGCTCCCCAAAAAACCAATCTCGCCCCACTAGAAATCTCTGTGGATGGCGCACCTGCGCAGCGTTTCAACATTCGCATAGGTGAGGATATAATTCTACCCATTCTCCTCCCTCACAGTGGGCGGAACGTAATTCAATTCACAGTACCAGAAGCAGAGGGAGAATTAACTGCCAAAAATAATACAGCTCTCATCCAAATTAACGGCATCCGTGATCGGCTCAGAGTACTGTTAGTATCAGGCGAACCTCATGCCGGTAGCCGCACATGGCGGAATCTGCTTAAATCTGATAGCTCTGTCGACTTAGTGCACTTTACCATTTTACGTCCACCAGGAAAACAGGACGGTGTACCTGTTGACGAGTTATCGTTGATTGCGTTCCCAACACGTGAGCTATTTCTAGAAAAGATAGATGATTTCGATCTGATTATTTTTGACAGGTATAAACGCAGAGGCATTTTGCCTGCTCTATATCTTGATAATGTCGCAAGATATGTCCGGGATGGTGGGGCAGTTCTAATTGCGGCAGGCCCAGATTTTGCGAGTGCAGACAGTCTCTATCGATCACCTTTGGGGAGCATAATGCCAGCGCAACCTTCAGGACGTGTAATTGATGAGCCCTATTCACCTGTTGTTTCAGACATTGGGGAACGCCATCCCGTCACAACAAAGCTGCCTAACTCTGGAGATTGGGGGCGCTGGCTAAGACAGGTAGATGTAACACCTAGGTCCGGGGTCGTCGTTTTGAAAGGTATAGATAAGCGACCACTACTTATCTTAGATAGAGTGGAGAATGGCCGTGTTGCACTATTGGCATCCGATCATGCCTGGCTATGGAACCGGGGATATGAGGGGGGTGGACCACAACTGGAATTATTACGCCGTCTTGCACATTGGATGATGAAAGAGCCAGAATTAGAGGAGGAAGCCTTAACTGCAACGGCAACCGGACAGACGATGAAAATTATCCGCCGTACATTGTCAGCAGAAACCGCCCCAGTCACAATTACCAATCCGGACGGAACAACAACTAAACTGGACATGGAGGCCAATGAACCAGGCTTATTTACAGCCGACTTTGACGGGCCAGAAATTGGGCTATATCACCTTGAAAACAATAAAAAAACAACAATAATCGGCCTCGGCCCTGCAGCACCACGAGAGTTTGAATCTACTATCGCATCTACTTCTATCATGGCCAGTCAGGTGGCGACCAACCAAGGGGGTATCCTTAAATTAGAAGATGGAACACCCAGTATTCGTAAGGTTGCGGAAGGGCGGCCTGCAGCAGGACGCGGTTGGATTGGGATCACGCCGCGCAAAGCTTATCAGACACTTGATGTACACCAAATAGCACTTTTACCACCTTGGCTTGTACTTTTGCTGGCAGCAAGTTTTATAACTGCTGCTTGGGTAAGAGAAGGCAGACGGTGATTTAGTAACTATTTAAGCAACGCTAATTAGAATTAAAAAAATTCTAAAAAATTAAATCATTGGATATGGACGTACAAAAACAATTTTTGAATCGTTAGATAACTTAGGCTTAAATACATAACCGCCGCTATCAAAGGCTTTCAGTCCATCCAGATCGCTTATTTGATTTTGCACCATGTAGCGCGCCATCGCTCCCCGTGCTTTCTTGGCAAAAAAACTTATAATTTTAGGACTACTGTCTTTATCTTCCATAAAGACTGGCGTAACCACACTTGGTATCAAAGCCTTTTTGACCACCGCACCAAAATATTCCTGACTTGCACAGTTCACCAAAACATTACTGTTAGTAAATTCGGCTTGGGCGTTTAACGCCTTAGACAGATCCTCACGCCAGTAATCATAAAGTGAAGCTCCACGCTCCGTTTCTAAACGGCTACCCATTTCAAGCCTATAAGGCTGTATAGCATCGAGAGGACGCAATAGACCATAAAGGCCAGATAAAATGCGCAGGTGATCCTGAGCGTATGTAACTTCAGAACTAGAAAAACTAACTGCGTCCAGTCCTTGATAGGTATCGCCTGCAAAAGCCAGCATCGCAGGCCGAGTGATCTCAGCCTTTGGTGCCTCCTCAAAAGCTTGGAAGCGCTCTCTAGTTAAGCTCGCAAGATTATCACTAAGGCCCATAAGCGTTTTAAGCTTACTTTTCGTGAGATCACGCGCAGTTTTTACCAAACGCACTGCGTCATCCTGCATTTCCGGTTTTGTCGTTTTAAACTTATGCTCTGCCCAATCCAGCTTCTTTGCTGGGGATATTACTACTAACATGTTGCCACCTCACCCTCGTTATTGCTGATCTAGCCCGCATTTCTAAGGACGTCCAGAAAAGCTGAGCCAAATCGTTCAGCCTTTTGGTCTCCCAAAACACGCTCAATCGCCACATTATCGTCTGGACGCAATTGCGCTACTTTGGCTAACTGCGACGCTGAACAACTCAGTGGCTTACCCGTTCCATCAGAGCCTCTAGCCAGATCGGTCTGCACTTTCATAAGCTTATCAAAGAGCGCTCCACACTTCCGCCCAGCCAATTTGCGTCGCGTTGGGTGTAGTGGTTCCACCTCATTATTAATCACTTTCAGGAATGCCTCTCCAAAGTTTTGCAGTTTTTTAGCACCCACACCATTAACTCGTGCCATTTGATCTAAATTTTTCGGTCGTCTTTCTGCCATTTCTATCAGAGTTCGATCTGGGAATATTATGTATGCAGGGACATTTGCAACCTCAGCCAACCCTCGTCTTTTTGCTTTCAGCGCTGAAAGCAATGGCGCATGTTCCTCTGATAACATTGAAGTTACAGTCGGCCGTCGCACAGCCGCCTTGATCGTATCTCTTCGTAAGTTGATAGAGGCTAGACCGCGTAAAATTGGCAAAGCAGCATCTGTCATCCGCAATGCGCCATATCGGTCTGCATCCGGCCGAACTAAATCATGCCCCATCATCTGTCTAAAAACTGTTTGCCACTGAACACGAGTGTATTCTTTTCCAATGCCAAAGGTTGGTAGTTTTGTATGAGCGCGTTGACGGATTTTTTCAGTCTCGTTACCTAATAAGATATCTATCAGATGCCCAGATCCAAACCGTTCTTCAGTACGCAGCATAGCGGAAAGGGCCTTTCGCACGGCAGTTGTTCCATCAAAGACTTCTGGTGGATTTTGACAAAGATCACAGTGATTACAATTAACCTTAGTTTCACCGAAGTAATTAAGAAGTGTTTTACGGCGACATTCTAAAGCTTCGGCCAACCCTAAAAGCGCATTAAGCCGAGCATGATCGGCCATACGCCGTTCAGCAGGCGCTAATCCCTCATCAATTTGACTACGACGTAACTTGATATCTTCAGGTCCAAACAGTGTTAATGTTTCCGCTGGATGCCCATCACGCCCAGCTCGACCTATTTCTTGATAATAGGATTCAACAGATTTCGGTAAGTCCGCATGAGCAACCCAGCGTATATCTGGTTTATCAATGCCCATACCAAATGCTACCGTAGCTACCACAATTAGGCCGTCTTCTTGCTGAAACCGACGTTCTGCAATACGGCGGTCTTCACCGTCCATTCCACCATGATAATATATTGAAGCATGTCCAACTTCCCGCAATCCCAAAGCTAGAGTTTCTGTTTTAGCTCGTGTTCCACAATATATTATCCCAGATTGCCCTTTGCGTGCATTTACAAAATTCAAGATTTGAGTGCGTGGACTATTCTTAACTGTAAACGCCAAATGAATATTAGGTCTGTCAAAACCATGTAAAAATGTGCGTGGACGAACCCCATCAAAAAGCTTTTCCACAATCTCAACTCGGCTTTCTGCATCAGCCGTCGCAGTAAAAGCAGCCAGCGGAACATTTAGCGTACGACGCAGTTCTCCTATCCGCAGATAATCTGGGCGAAAATCATGTCCCCATTGACTAATGCAATGCGCCTCATCCACAGCGATCATGCTAACTCCAATATTACGCAGCATACCAAGAGATGAACCCGCAGAAAGACGCTCCGGCGTTATATATAAAAGTTTAAGCTTGCGCTCTTGGAGAGCATTCCAAACCATCTCAGTTTCTTCTGGCGAATTGCCAGACGTTAATGCACCAGCAGCAACACCTGAGGCCTGCAGCGCACGTACTTGGTCCCGCATGAGGGCAATCAGTGGAGATATTACAACTGTCACTCCATCTTGCATCAGCGCAGGCAATTGAAAACATAGAGATTTACCACCACCAGTTGGCATAATGGCAAGCGTATTTTCACCCCTCGCTACCGCCTCAACGATTTCCTCCTGACCAGGACGAAAGTCATCAAATCCAAATACGTCTCGTAGTAACGAGGCGGCGGATGCCTTATTCGAACCCATGTTCGAAAGCCCTTTAACATTTCAAGTTGTAATTTTACTAATCAGACTCACATTTTCACACCAAGTGAACAAGCGCGAATTAGGCAAAACCAAAAATGACTGGTAGAATGTAAGCGCGCATTGAAATGACGATCAAAAGAGCAATTAGTGGCGCAAGATCTAAGGCCCCTGTATTTGGAAGAATTCGACGGATAGGCTCATAAATAGGTTCAAGCAAACGGTTCAACCCTACCCAAATCTGCGAAACGAGCGGCTGTTGAAGGTTTAAAACTTGGAAATTAATAAGCCAACTCATTATTATGTGAACAATCATGACGAAATAAACGACGCCAAGGATCAGTTGTATGGGGCCGTAAATAGCTAGCATGCGCGAAATCCTTTACTTTGTGAACTATAACTAGGCTGCGAAACGTTGGTAAGCAAGCACGGCCAGACCAAGAAGGTCACTTTTTTATTATAATTAGTATTAAATTTGCAAAAGGAGTTTGTCTCTTTTGTCTAGCCGTGTAATTTAATTTTATCGCAGCTACTTGATTGTCTCAAGGCACTTAAGCGAACAGCACGAGTTTTCCAATAATTATAATCTAAAACTTAGGTCAGCTTCCAGTTTTTAAAAATGACCACCCTTAAGTGCCTTTGGGAAACAGTGAAGGCATTACCATCAGGCCATAGCTTGGCATCCTGTCTGACCTCATCGATGCTTGAGCGGGATGCCGACAACAGTATTTCCAGTTTCAGTGGAACACTTGCGCTTTGGATAATTGATTTTAGTATTGTTCAGATAGGTATTTTTGGATTATTAGCATTGCTTTTAATCGGTATTAGAAAAACGATTACTGGTAGTGTACAATTAGAGGTTCTAACAATTTTGGGTCTCTTCTTGTTTGGCTAAACTGTGCTATTCTGCGACTACTCAGATGGAGACGATAAAGTATGAATAAGATTGGGAAATTTATTACATTGTTTATATCTTTGATCCTCTGCATGGGATTTGCGGTTACCGCACAGCCGTTAGCAAAGCAAAAATTTGGAGGAAAATCTGAAGCTTCAACTCAAAAGCCAGCACCGTTCGGTAGCTATTCAAAAGGCTGTATTGCTGGGGCAGAACAACTTCCTGAAACAGGGCCTACATGGCAGGCTATGCGGCTCTCACGCAACCGTAATTGGGGTCATCCTCAAGCTATCGACTTTATACAAAAATTATCTCTATTTGCAGCCAAACAGCCGGGCTGGAAAGGCCTTTACATCGGAGACATTAGTCAACCTCGTGGCGGACCTATGTTGTCTGGCCACCGCAGTCATCAACTAGGTCTGGATATAGATATCTGGATGCTACCCGCTTCTCGCCTCAATCTGAGCCGTACAAAACGTGAGAATATTTCCTCAATATCTTTGCGTCGCGCCAAAGGGGCGTACGTAAACAAAAATTGGAGCAATGCACATCACCAGATTATAAAAAGAGCTGCAAAGGACAAACGGACTGCGCGTATTTTTGTATTTCCTGGCGCAAAAGTGCAGATGTGTAATGATGAAAAAGGTAATCGCCGCTGGTTACGTAAGGTTCGTCCGTGGTGGGGACATCACTATCATTTTCATGTACGTTTGGCATGTCCCCGAGGAGCCCGCGGCTGCATTAACCAAGAGCCCCCACCTCGCGGTGATGGATGCGCCGATGCGCAACAATGGGTGAATAACATCCTTAAACCACCCCCACCTAAGCCACGCGACCCAAATGCACCTGCCGCAAAACCTCGTAGGGAATTACGCGTTACGGATCTGCCTCAACAATGCGCTGGCGTATTAGCTTCGCGCTGATTTGGCTCACCTCCGCGTCGCTAGCTGACCCCCTTACTTTTTTGCGGAGCATTCCACTTAAAGGGCTTAGCGGGTTATCTGCGATCGAGGTTGAGCATGGTGGAGCGGCGGCATTCGTATTATCCGATCGCGGCATTGGATACCGTTTCACAATTATTCGTAACGGCAATACTGGCCAGCTCATGAATATTCAGACTGTTAAATTACCATATCCCGAAAGGGATACAGAAGGATTGGCAAAAAGCCAGAATGGCACTTTTTTCAGCTATGAAGGGCCTGGGCGAATTAGTCGCGACAATGGCACCGCCATTTCCAGCCATCCAGATTTCATAAGATATAAAAAAAATAAATCGCTCGAGGCTCTTGCAGCAGCACGAGACGGCACCTTGTATACGCTGCCCGAAAAGCCTGCTAGGCGAGGGGCTCCATTTCCTATTTATCGATATAAAAATAAAACATGGGATATTGCGGCCCTTTTACCAAAACGGGGATTATTTCAACCAACTGGCGCAGATATTGGCCCCAAGGGATGGCTTTATATTCTTGAACGTGCCTTCACCCCACTTGGATTCAGCAGCCGTATTCGGAGGTTTGACCCAAATTCTCCTAAACCGCATGCTGAAACATTAATCACAACAAAATTTGGCAAGCACGATAATCTTGAAGGAATTTCCGTGTGGGAATCGAATAGTGGCGCGACATGCCTTACATTAGTATCAGATGATAATTTTCGCATATCTCAAACAAGTGAATTAGTTGAATACGCTTTAACAGAAAGCCTTGCAGGGGAAGCCGCGTGCGATTAATAACTGAACATCTCTTTTTAGGGATCAAGTCGCCGCAACCTTGCTAAAAACGGACACCTGATATGACACGTGCGCACTTACCCGGTATTATCGCTATGGCCATCATTGTGCTGGCCTCAAACATCCTTGTACAATTCCTATTTGGAAACTGGTTAACGTGGGGAGCATTCACATACCCACTAGCATTTCTAGTGACCGATATTATGAATCGAGTCTATGGCGTGGTTGCAGCCCGCACCGTAGTATTCACTGGTTTTTTAGTGGGTTTAGCTTGCAGTCTCATAGGCACTCAGATTGTTGGTGAATTTGGACCCTTAGTTACTTTGCGCATAGCGCTTGGTTCGGGCATTGCTTTCTTAACCGCTCAACTCTTAGACATCCGGATTTTTTCATTATTCCGTCAAAAAACATGGTGGAAAGCACCCCTGATTTCTACGCTTGTAAGCAGCACTATCGACACAGCAATATTCTTCTCAATAGCTTTTTCAGCCCACTTTGCATTCATCCATCCTGCTACTGACGTAGCTTGGGCAAGCGAGATGCTGCCCATCCTCGGCATTGGCCCTTTAGCACCCCTATGGGTATCTCTTGCATTCGCAGACTGGTCAGTAAAAATAACATTAGCCATTATAGCGCTGGCACCCTTTAGATGGCTAACCACAAAAAATGCTTATAACAACTAAATGCATTGACATTCCCTACATCTGTGCAACTGTCCTTGCGAGTTTAACAAATTGGAAGGAGGTGATCCAGTGTCAAGAACGGTATTGGAGAGAGGTGTCGGAATAGCTTTGGAGGTCGCCTGCTAAGGCAGCCCTTAAGTGGGTGAACTTTCGGAGAGGGCGATTTAGTCGAATTGGCCCTTCCTCCTGAAACCATTCGATTGGGCTGCACCGAAAGGTGTGGCCCTTTTTTAATCTAAAATTTTTCTATACCTTGATTAGGCATCACAAAATAATTGTATTATAGATTTCTGACATTTACATAATAATAGAGGTTAGCTTAGCTATAAATTAAACATTAATAGCCAATAATGACTTTAATAAAAAATGTTAATCAACACAAAATGGCCATTTTTAAAACTCAGCAAATAATATCTCATGATTTACCCTTTATAACGATGTAAAGCACAATGGACATTATGCTGCAGATAACGGAAAATATAAATATTCAAGACTGGGAATTAAGCGAACAGTTTGTTCGCTCTTCTGGACCAGGCGGGCAAAACGTTAACAAGGTTTCATCTGCCGTTGAGTTACGCTTTGAAGCGGCTCGCTCACCATCACTAACTGAAGCAGTGAAGGTCAGACTTAAACGCTTGGCTGGGAGGCGCTGGACTTCAGAGGGGGCTTTAGTGATACAGTGTGAGGAAACTCGTAGCCAAGCACGTAATCGTGATATTGCCCGCCAACGTCTGACCAATTTAATTCGAAAGGCATTAGTGAGTCCCAAAAGACGGATTGCAACCAAGCCAACTTTAGGATCTAGCAAACGACGGCTCAAAGCAAAAAAAGTTCGTAGCGCAGTTAAAACAATGCGCGGTCGCGTGATTTCAGATGAGTAAGCTTTGCCAAGGATAACAAGGCCTGCTTCTGTGCCTGTTACTTATAACTGAATCGCAATAGTGCTTATTGAGCTTGGCTTAAAACCGTTTTTTTCAATGGATCACAATATGCGCTCAACTGACCGAACCGGTCTCGTTATTACCCTAAGCCTATTCTCGCTTGCTTTGTTTGATGAAATGGGTTTGGTAATTGAGCATCTTTCAGCAACTTATTCTGCCACTTAGCTTGCGGTATGGCGAAATTTTTTTGGTCTCTTTCCTTCATTCATCGCTTTAATCGCAACAAGTGATTGGAAGAAAAGTGGATACCCTTTATATATCTGACTATGGAAACTAGGGCTAACGCGGGGCATTATTGTCGCATTTGCACAGTATTTTCTATTTATCCCTTGTCCGAATGGAGTTCGCAACAGCTTCAACCATTTCGTATGCTGACACCTTTTTCATTACCGCACTCGCTGCTCCTTTGTTAGGTGAACGTGTCGGCTGAGTTCGCTGGAGTGCAGTCATGGTTGGCTTGATTAGTGTTATTTTTGTAATGAGGCTTGGGTCAGAAGCTTTCACATTAAATGCTTTGTTACCGCTGGGCGCTGCAGCATGTTAAGCACTGGTTGGTGTGACGGGACTAATCATAGACAATCACGTGTCAAGCCCGCTTGTTAGTTTATATTCTTGCATAGCGACTGCCTGCGGATCGTTAATTCTTGCATCTTTACTAGGTGACTTCACAACCATCCAGAGCAGCACAGACATGGCTTGGATCATAGCATTGGGCGGCTTTGGCGGCACAGCAGTATTACTTCTTATTATCAGTTACCGAATGACTGAGCCTAGCAACCTTGCTCCATTTAGCTATTTTGGAATACCACTCATTGATGTTTTTGGTTAGTTGTTTTTTAACGAAACACCGTCAGATGTGTTATTCCCAAGAGCATTTTTAATCATAATTTGTGGGTTAATTCTCGTTTGGCGAGAACACAGAATTCATAGTACAAAAATAACCTAAATTGCCTTAAACTACGACTTCTATCGAAACTTGATCTCCAACACCAAATACGCGCTTATAACGCTCAATTTCCTTATTTGGCCCCATTGCCTTATTTGGATTATCAGAAAGTTTTACAGTCGGCTTCCCATTCGCATCAATTGCCTTACACACTAACGAAAATGGCGCCAGTGCATCCTGTTCTGTCAAATCAATAAAGTCATTTGTAAGCATTGTTCCCCAACCAAAGCTTACCCTAACTCGGTCCCTAAACTGTTTGTGGAGTTCTTCAATTTTTGAAGCATCTAAACCGTCAGAGAAGATTACCAGTTTTTGCGTTGGGTCTTCTCCCCGCATCCCCCACCATTTGATTGCATTTTCGGCTGCCAATGCAGGGTCACCACTATCAATCCGAATACCCGTCCAACCTGCAAGCCAATCTGGGGCATTTTTTAAAAATCCTTCAGTCCCAAAAGTATCCGGCAATATGATCCGCAGGTTACCATCATGTTCCTCTTGCCAATCACTTAGTACATCATAGGGAGCTCTTGCCAGCGCTTGATCATTTTCTGCTAAAGCCGAATATACCATTGGCAATTCGTGTGCGTTGGTACCAATTGCCTCTACGTCCCGGTTCTTAGCAATCAAACAATTAGATGTACCAACAAACTTTTCACTGAGCCCCTCATACATTGCCTGCACAGCCCAGTCTTGCCACAAAAACGAGTGTCGCCGACGCGTGCCAAAATCAGCAACTCTCAGTCCATCTAGTTCACGTAACTTTTTGATTTTTTCCCATAACTTAGTCATAGCGCGCGCATAGAGTACCTGCAGCTCGAAACGACCCATAATGTTAAGAACAGCTCTACTGCGTAATTCCATTAAAACCGCTAATGCTGGAATTTCCCAAAGCATCACTTCAGGCCAAGATCCTTTGAATGTCAGCTCATATTGGTCACCGTGTCGTTCAAGATGGTAGGGTGGAAGGCGGAGAGCCTCAAACCAATCCATAAATTCAGATGTAAACATCTGCCGCTTTCCATAAAAGGTGTTACCGCGCATCCAAGTACTTTCACCACGGCTAAGCGATAATGATCGAATGTGATCCAATTGTTCGCGCAATTCGCCTTCATCAATTAAATGAGCCAGCGGCACATTTTTAGACCTATTGATCAGAGAAAAGGTCACCTGCGTATCAGGCTTGTTGCGAAATACCGACTGACACATTAATAGCTTGTAAAAGTCCGTATCAATTAAAGATCGAATAATAGGATCAATCTTCCATTTGTGATTCCAGACGCGGGCGGCAATATCCACCATGTACCAGTTCCTCGCTTGAGTTACATCCTTGTGCCCGAAGTTATCGTTCAGCTGCAAGCCAAGGTATATTAAGATTGATAGAGCCTTTGGGAATAATCTTGTTCAAATTGAACTTTTACAGCCTTTTACAAATTACAACGCTGTGGAATTTTCCAAATACATTGATAATTACTCAACACAGATCAACCACGTAATGTTATACCTGCCAATTGCATAGATCTACAGGCAGTATCCAATGATCCAGCCAGGTCAATCGCTCTACACAAACCCAAATCAACAGTTACCGCAAAACCTAGCTTTATCGCATCAATAGCAGAGTAATACACACAAAAATCCGTGGCTAATCCAACCAATGTCAACTCTTGAATGCCTCTTGTCCTCAGGTAGCCCTCCAATCCTGTTACCGTAGTTTGATCATTTTCAAAAAAAGCTGAATAGCTGTCAATAGCCGTACGGAATCCTTTGCGAACCACCACCTCAGCTGAATTAGTCTGCAAATTAGGATGAAAATCTGCGCCTTTTGATCCTTGTACGCAGTGAGTTGGCCACAAAACCTGAGATCCGTATGGCATGTCAATTGTGTCATAAGGCTCTCGAGCTTTGTGCGACGAAGCAAAAGAAGAATGTCCATTGGGATGCCAGTCTTGGGTCAAGATGATAGCTTCAGATGTTTCCATCAAACTGTTAATACCAGTAACAATTTCAGCACCATCAGGAACGGCCAAAGCACCACCTGAGCAAAAATCATTTTGCACATCGATCACAATAAGAGCAGTCATCTTGTCTCCTTCACCAAGTATAAGCGTGCGATATGGACGCTTGGCGAGTTTGTTGCTTAACTGACATACTTGATCAACCCCACTCCCTCTTGCAACGCCCCACCTTGATGGCATAATTGCAAAATATGTATACAATCGTAGCTCTATACCACTTCACTCACTTCATTAATCCAGAAGCTCTTATGGCACCTGTCATTAATGTTGCTCACGATTATGACGTGACTGGAACTATTTTGCTGGCACATGAAGGGATAAACGGCACCGTCGCTGGTGACCGGAACGGTATCGAAGCTATGCTGTCACATATTCGCAGTTTGCCCGGTTGCGCAGATTTAGAATGGAAAGAAAGCCAAAGCCCAACCCCACCGTTTGGTAAGATGAAGGTTCGTCTTAAACGCGAAATCGTTACAATGGGTCAACCAAATGTAGATCCAGTAGCCCATACAGGCCATTATGTAGCAGCAAGCGATTGGAACAATTTGATAAATCGCGATGACGTCGCCGTCATCGATACCCGCAATGATTATGAGGTTGCCATTGGAACATTCGATGGTGCCATTGACCCAAAAACAGCTAGCTTTAGAGATTTTCCTGCTTGGTGGGAGGTAAATAAAGATCGATTTCACAATAAAAAAATAGCGATGTTTTGCACTGGGGGAATTCGTTGCGAAAAGTCTACTAACTATCTAATCCAACAAGGTGTTCATGATGTATATCACCTTAAAGGTGGTATACTTAAATATCTAGAAGAAGTTCCCAAAACTATTAGTAGTTGGAAAGGATCATGTTTTGTCTTTGATGGGCGTGTCAGCGTGGATCATGGACTAGCGGTGGGTCCACATTACCTCTGTCATGCCTGTCGCTGTCCAATTCTTCCAGAAGATCAGGATCTACCAGAATATGAAGCTGGGGTTAGCTGTCATTTGTGTATTGCTGATACCTCCGAAGGAGATAAGCAACGTTTTCGAGAGCGACAAAAGCAAGTAAAACTCGCACAAGAACGTGGAACCAATCATTTAACAGGACGTATGGTTCCAGACAAAGAGTAAACTAAAACCTAACAGTTATCTTTAAAAAAATTTTCTCCGCAAAAAACGTCAATACATATATCAATGCATATAAAGTCCTGTGTTACACATGGCTTTGATACGTTTGCTCTTTACTGGATCGGCAGCACTAACAGTGAAACACAAATCCATTGCACGGCTGAGAACCGATTTTTCTTTAACTATTTCATCTATTAACCCATAACTCAAAGCCGTCTGAGCCGTCAGTTTTTGGCCCGTTAAAAAAACCATTTTTGTACGTGCAGCTCCAATAAGCCTGGCCATACGCAACGGATCACTTGGTTGTGGCAAATATCCATGTTTTAAAACTGGATAAAAAAAAGAGGCGTTTGGCACTGCAATTCGCAAATCACATGCTAATGCCATACCATTTGCACCACCAGCCAATGTTCCGTTAAGTGCTGCAATAGTAAGTCCAGGCAAACCTGCAATGGCAGAGGATAATCTTTCCCAATCTGGTGATGTTGCAAGACCTGAGCGTGCCGCCTCAAAATCCGCGCCTGCGCTAAAGACCTTGCCGTTTCCAGTTAAAATTAGAGCCCGTGCCTCATTAGCAGCTTCAACTATGTTTACCAAATCACTCAACATTTCAACAGTTAGAGCGTTGGCCTTTTCAGGTCGATTAAGAGTGATGGTCCACACAGGTCCAGTGCGATCTACAAGGATCATACTAAGCCAACTTTGACACAAATAGCCTCATCTCGCAAAGATATCTCCTTACCAATCCAGTGATCTGCATCAGCTGAACACATCCACAATAACGCCCTTGCTGGCCAATCCGCAGGAATGTGATCAGACCAATCTAACTGGCTGACTGGATTGATTCCACTTGCCTTTATTTCTCGCTGCATTTGTGTAGCAACAGTTCCTGGACTAAGCCCCATCGCCCTAATTCCAGATTTTACGTTCTCCTTATCAACACAACTAGTCAGCATCGCAGCACCAGCTTTAGAAGCGCAATAATGCGACCACGCCTCAACTGGCCCATGCGCAGCACCCGAGCTGATAGTTAAAATTGTACCCCCACCATTTTTTAACATAACCGGTAAAACTGCACGCATTCCATAAAATATACCTTTAAGATTGACGTCTACTACAAACGACCATTCCTCTGGATCTGCTGTTGCAAGGTGGGAGATGGGTTCGATGATCCCAGCGTTACCAATCAATACATCTAGACTACCAAAACTATCTAATGTTTGCTCAACTGCTGCCTCAACATCTTGAAATTTTGCAACATCACAGGAAATTGCTACCGCTTTGGCACCGATCTCGGAAGCAAGCGAATCTATCTTCTCTGTTCCTCGTGCAACTAACGCAACATTGGCTCCAGCCGCAGCAAAAACCAAGGCAGTGTCTCTACCAATCCCCCGACTGGCTCCAGTAATCAATACAGTTTTCCCAGTCATATCATGCATCAACTTTTTCCTTAACTCTTGAAACCTAGTTGTTTATTTGAACTTTTGGTACATAGACCATCAATGCTGTTCCAGTTTACAACCATTATGAATACACTGGTCTTATCAACCAAAAACAATAGGTAATCAAAGGATACTGTTATGACGCGTTTTTCTCAATTATTTTCAAGTTGCGCCATAGCTTTTAACCTTTCAGTAGGTGCAGCTTATGCAGACTTAACCGCGGCGGAAGTTTGGGCTGATTGGGAGCAACTAATTACAGCCACAGGATATTCAGTAAGTGCCCAAAAGGCATCGACACCCACCAGCATAATAATTTCTGATCTCTCGATAATTATGGATATAGCCGATGCCTCCGATGAAGGTACTTTCGCCCTAAAAATGGATACTTTAAGTTTTATTGAGAGTGGAGATGGTTCAGTCGCAATCGAAGTTCCAAGCAAAATTGAAGGTACTTTAAAATTTACACCAAAAATTGGTGAAAGTGTTTCAGTCACAATAACGACTAAGATGACTGATCAAAAAATGGTCGCATCTGGAGACCTCAGCGATATAACTTATAATTTAACAGCTTCAAAAACCGCTATCACACTGGATAACCTCGTAATTGACGATATTTCATACAATCCATATGTAGACAAAGCGCATATATCACTAAGCGATCTAAATTACGTCTCTCAAACGATCAACGGGAATTTACGTAAAACAACACAAAAAACCTCAGCAGGAGAAGTGAATTATCATTTAGATTTCAGTGATCCATCAACTTTAGAATCATTCAAAATGAATGGAATTATGCATGGATTAGAAATTATCAGCGAGGCGATTTTGCCATCCGACACAGATGTTGATGACGCTAACGCAATGCTCAAAGCAGGTCTAAATCTTTCAGGTAAATTTAAAACAAAGGATGGTAATTTTAATTTAACGTCCCAAGGTTCAGATCACAGCGGTACACTAAACACAGCGTCCGAAGGGTCTCAGTTCAATCTTAGTATTGGCTCCAAAGGCATTGCCTATGAGTTGGAAAAAACCGGTGTCATTATAAACCTACTTACTACTGAGCTCCCTGTGCCAGTCTCTTTTTCTGCTACAAAAATAGCCAGTGAATTACTTATCCCGCTTACAAAATCTGATAAAAATCAAAATTTTTCGATAGGTATCACGCTTAACGAGTTGGCCATTTCTGACACAATCTGGAGCATATTTGATCCAGCAGACCAATTACCACGAACTCCAATAAACTTAGTAATCGATTTAACTGGAATAGCCGAAGTGATGTTTGATCTTTTTGATTCAACTCAAGCTGAAGCCTTCTCTATGACAGAAAATTCATTAGGTAACGTTAAGAGCCTTGCAATAAAGCAAGTTGAATTGGACGCTGTTGGTGCCCATTTATCTGGTGAAGGTAATTTTCGTTTTGATAACTCTGATTTAACAACTTTTAAGGGCTTTCCTCGGCCGGAAGGTAATATTGATTTTACACTTGTTGGGGCAAATAGCTTGATCGAAAAGCTGGTAAGCGCAGGCCTATTACCAAAAAATCAAGCAATGGGCGCTCGGATGATGTTGGGATTAATTACAGTTCCAGGCAATGGTGAGGATACTTTAAAATCTCAAATTGTAGTAACATCAAAAGGCCACATTGTCGCAAATGGTCAACGCTTGCGTTGATAGTACGTCACCTCATAAAAATGCTGCTGACGCATGTGTGCACGCCTTGTGTTAAGCTGCCCACATCGCTACCTCAATCGTATCTAAGCGGAGCAGCGCATGACACCTTCTGATCTAAACAATCTTAGCCATAGCTTAATAAAAGAGGCGCTGGCAGTAGGCGCAGACTCTGCGGATGCTATAGCAATTCAAGGCACATCAGTTTCAGTAGATGTCCGGAACGGGGCATTAGAACAAGCAGAGCGTTCTGAAGGTATCGACTTTGGTTTACGAGTTTTTGTAGGGCAAAAGCAAGCTAGTGTTTCGTCATCAGACACCTCAATAGATATAATCAAAGAAATGTCTATCCGAGCGGTAGCCATGGCCAATGAGGCGCCTGAGGACCCATATGCCGGGCTGGCGGATGCCACTGATCTTATCACTGCGTGGGATATTGAAGCTTTACAACTGTTCGATAACACTCACGAGCCTACAGCAAAAGACCTGCAAGACGATGCGTTGATGGCGGAATGCGCCGCGATGAAAATAAAAGGTGTTACACAAGTTCAGCAGGCCACTTGTGCCTACGGAACTCATCAAATTTGGCTTGCTGCCAGCAACGGTTTTTCAGGAGGCTATGGGAGAACTGATCGTGCTACCAGCTGCGTCGCAATTGCAGGTTCGGGTGCGGGGATGGAGAGAGATTACAGTGGTGATAGCCGTATTTTTCAAAACGATCTACGTTGTTCTAACGAAATTGGGCGTGAAGCAGGCAAACGGGCAGTTGAACGTATTGGCGCACGCAAGCCCCCGACAGGCACTTTCCCTGTTTTGTTTGATGAACGCATATCATCAAGCTTGATCAGTCACTTGTTGGCTGCCGCCAATGGCAGTGCGGTAGCAAGAGGGGCGTCATGGTTGCGCGGGAAGCTAGGCACACAAATTTTACCTAAAGAACTCAATTTGATTGAAGACCCACATCGTCCGCGGACCAGTGGCACACGTCCTTTCGATGCAGAAGGTTTACCAACACAACGCCGTGCTATTATTGAAAATGGCGTTCTTTTAGGCTGGACCCTTGACTTAGCAAGCGCCCGTAAACTTGATATGACATCGACAGCTAACGCGGCACGTGGTACCGGTGGAACCCCGGGTCCAACTAACTGGAACGTTAGTTTAAATGGGGGAACAGCCAGCCGGGACGATCTTATCAGCGATATGGGAACTGGGCTCTTGGTAACTTCAATGATTGGTTCAACAATCAACCCAAATACTGGTGACTATTCGCGCGGTGCTGCTGGCTTTTGGGTGGAAAATGGCGCTATTTCCTACCCAGTCAATGAATGTACGATAGCTGGAGAGCTGCCAAAAATGATGCTTGGGATTATCCCTGCAAATGATGGCCGGACCCATTTATCTCGTGTAGTACCCTCTTTGCTTATTCCGAGGATGAGCGTTGCCGGCAACTGATCTACCTTTACTGATAGAAGCGGCCCACGCAGCAGGCCGTGAGGCATCTGTTTTTGTTGGCCCACTAGCCGTTTCTTGGGAAAAACCTGAGAATGCAGGCCCGGTGACAGAGGCTGATATTGCAGTCAACGAATTACTGATCTCTAAGTTGCGGGCTGCTCGCCCTGATTATGGCTGGCTATCGGAAGAAACTGAAGACAGTGCAGAGCGACTGTCGAAAGACACTATATTCATTGTAGATCCAATAGATGGCACGCGAAGCTTTGTAGCAGGAAGCCGTACTTGGGCAATTTCTATAGCAATCGCCCAACAAGGAAGAATTACCGCAGCAGTAGTGTTTCTTCCTCTTAGAAACAAGATGTATGCTGCAGGCCTTGGCATCGGTACGACCCTAAACGGAAAAACCGTAAAAGTTGCAAAAGCTATTCCGCGTCAAACGGCAAAAGTGCTTGCCACCAGTACAAACTTAGAAACCCAAAATTGGCCCGGTGGTCTTCCATTGCTAGATCGTCACTACCGTCCATCTTTAGCCTATCGTCTGTCACTCGTAAGTGAAGGCCGCTTCGATGGAATGATAACTTTACGCGCTAGTTGGGAGTGGGACATTGCTGCAGGCGCTCTTCTTGTTACCGAAGCTGGAGGTCATGTAACAGATCGTACAGGCATACCACTGCATTTCAACAATAAAGAACCAATGTTAAATGGTGTTTTAGCAGCGACAAAGCCTCTTCATCTAGATCTAATTACCCGGCTCTCTGCAACTGACCCACGCTAACAATTTCGCTGATTTTTATCATCAATTAATCGAAAGGTAAGTTCGCTGAAACAGAATTTCATCTTTATTTTTATACCAATCAATTCCCTTAAAAAACAATTACTTCAAACTTGAACGATTGGCAGACCATAAATGCCTGTAAGGCTACAGAAAAATTAATTCATGGAAATAAAATATGCGCAGATCAATTGGGCTAACAGCATATCGTTCATTAATACGACAACGCAAACTGTCATATTTTGAACCTTCTTGCCCCCGACCTGAGGGAGAACTTATATGGATTCATGCAGCTGAAGCAGGAGAAAACCGCCCCATAGACGACCTTGCATTTCAAATTTTACAAATACGAGGTCATTGCAATGTTCTGGTTACTACGCCGTACGATCCAACTCAAATCCTAATTAATAATGACACCATTCTCGATATAATACCGGGAGAGCACCCTCTGGAAACAGATGCATTCATCAAGCATTGGAGACCAGATGTAGTTATTTGGGCTTGGGGGGGGTTACGACCAAACTTAATTCAATCTGCAGCAGAAAGTGGAGCCCATATGATGCTGATCGATGCAGCAGAAGATGGTTTTGAAAGCCGAATAGACCGCTGGTTACCAGAAATTCCAAAGTATTCATTGGCAAAGTTTAAAACTGTCATGGCGCGTTCAGAAAAAGCTAAGCTTCGATTGATAAAACTCGGATGTAACCAAGAAAAAATAATACTTACAAATCCACTTAGTCCTTTTGGACATATTCTGGAAGCAGCAGACAGTGATTTGAATGACTTCACCCACGCTGTGACGGGCAGGCCCGTTTGGCTTGCTATGCAAGTCACGCACCTCGAAGCTGGTACAATCCTAGCAGCACACAGTCAGGCGTTAATGATCGCTCATAGGCTGCTTGTAATATTACATCCCTCAAACTTAAAAGCTACGCAGGATATACTAACGCAAGCTAAAAAGGCAGGATTACGAGTAATATGCTGGAGTTCTGGAAATTTACCAGATGAAAACACACAAGTCTTGATTGCAGATACGACCGAGGACCTAGGGCTTTGGCTACGCTTAGCACCGGTCAGCTTTCTGGGTGGATCCCTTTATTCAGGCGAGGACAGCTGTGATCCCTATATGGCCGCAGCCCATGGAACAGCTATTATTTATGGGCCGCATACTGGCAGAAACGTTGAAGCATATACTAATCTGGTGAATGCTGGTGCGGCTCGAATTGTAAATGATTCTGCCACGCTGGCAGATGCAGTCATACAAATGATCGCCCCAGATCAAGCTGCACAAATGGCCGTCTCTGGTTGGGATTTTGCAACTGAAGGTATTGAAAATATCGAAAAGATAATCGGTTATATTGATGCTGAGTTGAGTGCTAATAATGACGGGCAAACTGACTGATGCGGGCCCCAAAATTCTGGGACATTCAGAGTGGGCGAAATGATTGGCGTGCACAGTTTTTACTTCCACTTGGCTGGCTGTATTCTTTTGCAACTGCATCAAGAATTCGCAATGGAGCGCAGGAGAGCTTAAACGTACCAGTAATTTGTATTGGTAGTATTTACATAGGCGGCAGTGGTAAAACACCAACAGTCATAGCGATTTGCGAAAAGCTTCGAGACGCTTTTTATAATCCCCATATAGTGACACGCGGGTATAAGGGAACAATCACAAAGCCCACCGAGGTAAACCCAAATATCCATTCTGCTGCACAAATAGGCGATGAAGCACTCTTGCTCAGCGCCTTTGCCAGAACGTGGGTGGCTAAAGATAGAGCGCTCGGAGCAAAAAAAGCAGTAGCAGCAGGAGCCACAGCAATCGTTTTAGACGACGGCTTTCAGGACACAAGTCTCTTTCACGACATTTCGATTATAGTGGTAGATGCAGAAATAGGTTTTGGAAATGGACTTTGCTTACCTGCAGGACCTCTACGTGAACCCATTTCAGTCGGCCTCTCACGTGGTGATATTCTTCTCTCTATAGGTAATACGAACGCTCAATTGAAATTTGACGCCAAATATAAGCCAGCTTATATACAGAGAGTGAAAGGAGAACTTCTACCAATTCAAACCGGAATAGACTGGACAGAAACTCCTTTAATTGCTTTTGCAGGAATAGCTCGACCAGAAAAATTTTTTGCGACGTTAAAGAGCCTTGGCGCAAAAATACTGCACTGTGAAAGCTTAGGAGATCATGAACACCTATCTCCTATGTTACTCAGACGACTAGATATCGAAGCAAAAAAAAACCAAGCTCAACTAGTAACAACCGAAAAGGATGCGGCACGCTTGCCACCAGCATACCGATCTAAAATCATTACTTTACCAGTCAGACTGTCGATTAAAGAAGCTTCTCTTCTTGATCAAGCCATCCAAAGGCTGGCAAAAGACAAATTAAACCCACTCCTAATTAAAAAACCCTGACATCTTAAAATTTCAGATTAAATGACCCCAAAATATGGGATTTTTAGGAGTTCTTGCACTCTCCTAGCTTTGGGGACGGAAGACCTAAACATAAATCAGCGTCCGAAAACAGTATTGGCGTCCGAACTCCTGGCACTCCATCCAAGTCAAGTTGCAACGCACGAGCCTTAACCTGAGGATCCGCCATCACATCTGCCATGTCGTTAATTGGCCCAGCAGGCACTCCAGCACTTTCACACGCTTCCAACAAATCAGCACAACTACGACGCATTGTTGCATCGGTGAGAAGTTGAGTCATTTCTTTACGGTTGGCAATCCGATCAGAGTTAGATGAAAATTTTGGTGCATCAATCATTTCATCGAGACCAAGCAAACGACATAGTCGATGATATTGATCATCGTTACCAGTCGCTATAATTATATGTCCATCAGCACAGTCAAATACTTGATACGGCGTTAAATTCATGTGTGCGTTACCCATCATTCCTGGTGCTATGCCACTCGTAAGATAGTTCATCGCTTGATTAGAGGTCATGGCAACAGCAACATCCAAAAGTGCCATATCAATTTGCTGACCCAGTCCTGTTTGAAGACGTTGATAAACAGCAGCCAAAATGGCTGTCGTGGCATAAACCCCCGTAAAAAGATCAGTAATTGCAACGCCAGATTTTTGAGGCTGCCCTCCGGGTTCCCCAGTAATCGACATTAACCCAGACATACCTTGAATGATAAAGTCATAACCAGCTCTATGTGCATAAGGACCTGTCTGCCCAAAACCAGTAATAGAACAATAGATTAATTGCGGGAATACATCCTTGAGACTGGCATAGTCTAAGCCATATTTTGAAAGCCCCCCAACTTTAAAATTTTCGATGAGGATGTCTGCCGTCTCGATTAACTTCAGAAGCTCTCTTTGGCCTTTCTGAGTTTTAAAATCGATAATTATAGATTTTTTCCCCCTATTTGTGCCATGAAAATAGGCTGCCGAAACATCCTCGCCTCGCACCACAAACGGAGGTCCCCATTGTCGGGTATCATCACCCTTCGGCGCCTCAATTTTGATCACGTCAGCCCCAAGATCCGATAGCGTCTGACCAGCCCAAGGGCCCGCTAGTACGCGCGCCAACTCAATAACGCGCAGGCCAGAAAGTGGACCTTTACCCGTGGATGACATCAAATGGATGCTTCGTCTATCAAACGCTTCATCTCATCATAATCAATGTTTTTGTAGGTGCGTCCATCAATAACAAAACTGGGTGTTGATTGAACACCGTCACGTTCAACATTTTCTTGATACCACGCTACTAGAGTGCGCAAATTATCACCATCTTGCAAACAGGCTTCCACATTATCACTACTCAAACCAGCTAAAAGACCAATTTTACGGAGTGCCTCAACTATTGCAGCAGGGTCACCTCCACCTGCACGCGCCCACTCTGACTGGCTGGAATATAACAGATCAGTAATACCAAAAAACTTTTCAGGCCCGGCGCATCGTGCAATCGCTGATGCCCACAGACCAAAGCGATCAAAGTAAACTTCACGATACACAAATTTAATTTTACCAGTATCGATATAATCCTTCTTTAACTCTTTGAAGTCTCCCATATGAAAATTTCCACAGTGTGGGCAGGTGAAACTGGCATATTCGATCACTGTGACATCAGCATCCAAATTACCGATCGTCATATCTACAACCGTCGAAATATCAATTTCCGCCTCAACTTCTTGTGCGTGTGCAGCACCAAGTAAAGTAATAGACCCAGCATCATCAAATGAATTATCAGATGTTGAATCATACCAAAAATATCCAGCCAAGCCGATAATAACGGCCATCAAGGCCAGAGTGCGATTCATGTTCGTTTTCCTTGTTTTTCTTTAGTTAAAATATTTGTGCCTAATCGCTCAAGAGCTGCGCGCAAGCTATTATCTTCAATCGGGGCAACAAAGTTTGAAGCTTCTTTAGATATTATTGGGTTCAAAGTTAAAGGCTCCTTTTCTTTGTTTTTATGATCAAAATTAATACACCCTTTTACAAAACCCATAGAGGCCGTTTGCGTAATCCTAATACGCGTAATCGCGTTGAAACCGTAAACACTATTTACTTTTTTTCTTATATCCTCTTTTTGCATCTCAAGTATTGGAGCATTAGCCCCAGTTGTAAGTAAGGTAAGAGTTGCTCCCAATCCACCGCGTCCATAGCTGACCTCAACAGGCCTAGCGACAGCGGCAATATCAGGACCTATCACCTCAGTCCAATCCATCAGCAATCGACTCTCGGCAAAACCGCGATTCTCACTAGCCTGCCGGATTTGTCCGGTCAGCAAAGATGCCGTCCGTTTGAACCCTTTAGTGGCAGCGCGACGCGTGACCATTACTATGTACCCCTTTGCTGTTTTTATATATAGCGGATGTACCTAGCGTAACCCAGATAAGATAATCAAAAGGATAATAAATCTTGCGTGACCTCAGCAACGATTTGTTGGAATGGTACGACGTCCATGCTCGTGAAATGCCTTGGCGTGTAAGCCCAGCCGACAGAAAAGCTGGTATCTGGCCTGATCCATACACTGTATGGATGAGTGAAATAATGCTACAGCAAACTACAGTTTCCGCTGTCACAAGTTATTTTCAAAAATTTATTACCCGGTGGCCAACAATTAGGGTTTTCGCAGCCGCCAACGACTCTGAGGTAATGGGAGCGTGGGCAGGCTTGGGGTATTACGCTCGCGCACGCAACATGTTGAAGTGTGCCCGCATTGTTGTCAAAAACCACTCAGGTAAATTTCCAGATAATTATACCTCTCTTCTTAAATTACCTGGGATTGGTCCCTACACCGCAGCAGCGATAGCCTCAATCGCATTTGACATGCAAGAAACTGTGGTGGACGGCAATGTTGAAAGAGTTATGGCTCGTATGCACAATGAACATACTCCCCTCCCAATCGCCAAAAAAATCCTTACTACATACGCTAACGCACTGACACCACGTGCACGGCCCGGTGATTTTGCACAAGCTGTCATGGATTTAGGCGCTACGATCTGTACGCCTAAATCACCAGCTTGTGGCATTTGCCCGTGGCGTGACAAATGCCAAGCAAGAGAACGGGGCACGACATCCAAACTACCCAAAAAAATGCCAAAAGTTACAAAACCTATACGCCACGGTACTGTCTACGTTGCAAAACGCAGAGATGGCGCAGTGTTACTAGAGACTCGCCCAGATAGTGGCCTGTTGGGCGGTATGCTGGGATGGCCTGGGTCGGAATGGGTAGATATGGCTACTCATAAACGTCCAACAAACCCACCTCTTGTCACAGATTGGAAAAAAATTCCTAGTGAAGTCCGTCATACCTTCACGCACTTTCATCTGATTTTGGATGTAATGGTGGCTGATTTTGATACTGAAGTACATCCAAAAACTGGCATTTTTGTACCTCGTTCAGAATTTTGTCCCTCTAACCTTCCAACGGTTATGCGCAAGGTTTTTGACCTCACAGAAAGCTAAACGAAACAATACGTCAAAATATGTAAGACCTCTTCTGATCAAATCACCCACATTGTGGATATAGGCGACGGGACGCTACATTTTAAAAAAGCCCCACCTAGAAAGGCGGGGCAGAGTTGTAGTGCCTATTAAGACCTTCCATTAAAGGCCAAAGACACCAGCGGTATCAGGGATAAGCGGTAGAAATCAGTATCGTTTTATAAAATTAAACATGCATCTCCGCACGAATTTGTTGGCGCAGAACATCAATTGGAACGGTCCGTCCATCTTTTTTGAAGTGCCAATAAGTCCAGCCATTACAACTTGGTGCACCCTCCAAGTGGGCGCCAACCTGATGGATTGATCCTTTGACATCATCACCAATCAATGTTCCATCCACACGCACTTTAGCCTTATGACGCTTATTCATAGAAAAGAGTTCTTCACCAGGAAGCAGCATCCCTCGCTCAACTAATTGCCCAAACGGTACACGAGGTTCTGCTCGCTTTGATGCCGAAACAGTCAAAGCATCCCGATCAAATTTACGAACTTCAGAAATGCGCTTTTCTGCAACAGTGCGGTAAGTATGCTCACGTTCGATACCGATGAACTCTCTGCCCAGCATTTTAGCAACAGCACCGGTTGTGCCTGTCCCAAAAAATGGATCAAGGACCACATCTCCAGAGTTCGTAGAGCCGACTAAAACGCGATGAAGCAAACTTGCTGGTTTTTGAGTTGGGTGCGCCTTTTCACCGTTACGATCCTTTAAACGTTCATGACCCGTACAGATTGGAAGCAGCCAGTCAGAGCGCATTTGAATGCCTTCATTCAAAGCTTTCAACGCTTCATAATTAAAAGTATATTTACTGTTCTCATTTTTTCCTGCCCAAACCATTGTCTCATGAGCGTTAGTAAATCGCTTTCCACGGAAATTTGGCATCGGATTGGATTTCCGCCAAACTATATCGTTTAGGATCCAGAATCCTTCGTTTTGAAGCGAAGCGCCCACCCGAAAAATATTATGGTAACTGCCAATCACCCAAATCGCACCATTTGGCTTCAAAAGTCTGCGTGCAGCTTTCAGCCATGCTGTTGTAAATTCATCATAAGCTCGAAACGAACTGAACTGATCCCAATGGTCATCAACAGCATCAACCCGCGAATTATCTGGACGATGCAGATCACCTTTTAATTGTAAATTATATGGTGGGTCAGCGAATATCAGATCAATTGTACCTGCAGGTAAACTGTTCATCACGTCAACGCAGTCACCTGCAAGAATTTGGTTCAAAGGAAGCGCATCAGCGCCTTTTACATGTTTAGTCATTTATCTGCCTCTATACTCGGTGCTTTTGCACTCGATGTTTAGGCCTAAGATGATTCAAACATGATTCGCGGTCAAATTCTTTTTTAAATCATGGGGTTACGAAAAACACTTGTCACAACATATTGTAGACTGGTTTGAACGAACGTCTATGGTGTGATGTAACACCTAGATTTTGAAGTGCTGCTATGTGACTTTTTGATCCATATCCCATGTTAGTATGCCAATCATAACCAGGATTCTGTTGCGCTAAATCCACCATTATCCGATCGCGACATATTTTGGCTACTATCGAAGCCGCGGCAATTGATTGCGAACGTCCATCTCCCTTGACTACTGCCGTAGCTGGAAGCGTTAAACCACTCGGGATCAAATTCCCGTCAATCAACAAATGATCAGGTACCTGACCTAATCCTATCACTGCACGTTTCATTGCTAGGTGTGATGCATTTAAAATGTTCATCTGATCAATTTCCTCAACAGTTGCATGTGCAACAGATACTTGTGCAAACCTCAGTATCTCTGCCCAAAGGGTCTCACGCACTCGTGCATTCAGCTTTTTAGAGTCATCCAATCCAAACGGAATATGCGACGGGTCCAACACAACAGCTGCAGCTGTTACAGGACCAGACAGCGGTCCACGGCCTACTTCATCTACTCCAGCGATGCGGCCACCAATTTTAGCTTCTATCAAAAAGTCAGGCAAAAAAACCTCTCAGCAGCTTCTAAATAATATTTCGATATAACATAAAAAATCAAAGACCTTGCAAAAGCTCATTAATAAAATAATGCGATACCTAAAACCTATCACTTACCCTCACAATGAAATTTAACTTTGAGCCTATGACGTTGTTGGTCATAATGACTAAACCCTCTATTTTCATTTTTGAAAATCATTCAACTCATTCATTTAAGTGTTATAATTATCGAAGACTATCCAATTAAATCGCGATCATTTCATTTAGTTTGCATTTTCTTAAACCATCATAGACTGTATTTCGGAGAAATAGAGCGACGTCCTTTGATATCTGAACCAATATTTAACATCGATAGAATTTTTTAAAAGGAAGCTTCAAATGCCCGCTCCGCATAATCAATTTAAGACTGCGTTAAAAAATGGTGAAATTATCATCGGTTGTTGGTTGTCTTTAGGCGACCCGCTTGCAACCGAAATCGCTGGAACAGCAGGGTTTGACTGGCTGCTTATTGATGGCGAACATACGCCCTATGACATCAGTCGCATCAGGATGCAGCTTATGGCACTTGAGGCTTCCAGTAGCCACGCCGCCGTACGCGTCCCATTTTCTGAAACCTGGATTTTAAAACAAGTATTAGACGCAGGAGCACAAACTATATTAGTTCCTATGGTTGAAACTGCAGAACAGGCAAATCGATTAGTTAACGATGTTAGCTACCCACCAGCTGGTAGCCGTGGGGTTGGATATGCCGGAGCACGATGTAGTCGCTTTGGTGAAATAATTGATTATGGAACAACAGCAGACGAACAAATCTGTTTACTTGTGCAGGTTGAAAATTGTGCTGGAATTGCCGCTCTTGATGACATTCTTGCAGTCGACCGCATTGATGGTGTTTTCATAGGTCCTGCTGATCTATCGGCAGATATGGGGTTTATGGGGCAAATCGAGCACCCCGAAGTTCAGGCAGTAATAAAAAATGCTTTCTCTCGGATCAAAGCGGCAGGCAAGGCCCCGGGCGTATTATCAACAACCTCTGATATGACCCAAGATATGATAGATGCCGGCGCACAATTTGTCGCTACTGGTGTCGATCTGCAATTACTTGCCAATTCTCTACGAAGCTTAGTTACAAAATGGCAGCGGTAAATAGCCAAATAATGACCTTATCATTTTATCAACAGGTTTTTTGTCAAAGATCAGTGATCTTAAATGTGAAATCAGAACAAAAATATAATAGTCTTTATTTTAGTACCAACAAAATTAAAAAATGATCATAGTATCAGTAAACGCAATATTATAATCAAACATTAACGTATATTTTTTGAATTTTTCATACCCACACGTCAACTTGAGAAAAAGGTGCAAATATGAATCCTGGCATCGTTTTGCTCGTTCTCGGATATGTACTTAGTCAGTTTTTTCGCGCCTTTCTTGCTGTGCTTGCCACCCCTATCAAAACAGATATTGGCATCAGCCCAGAAATATTGGCAAATGCATCTGGCCTATGGTTTTTGGCATTTGCCGCAATGCAAATCCCTATCGGCTGGTCTTTAGACACAATCGGTCCACGGCGTACTGCTGCAAGTCTTTTCCTTATCGGAGCAGCAGGCGGGTCAGCAATTTTCGCTGTTGCCACATCAGCGTTCCAAATCAACATGGCAATGCTATTGATTGGCGTCGGTTGTTCACCAGTGCTGATGGCATCTTACTATATTTTTGCTAAAGAATTTCCCCCAAAACAATTTGCTACACTAGCGGCAGTAATGATTGGCTTTGGGACCTTGGGCAACGTATCGGCCTCTGTTCCATTAAATTGGGCAGTAGATTTAATCGGCTGGCGCCAAACACTTTGGCTGTTATCAGCAATATGCTTTACTCTAGCAATAGGATTATTTTTATACCTCCAAGACCCAACCAAAGTAGAAAGTTATGGAAGTGGCTCTGTATTAGATCTTCTGCGCATACCTGCCCTATGGCTTATTATTCCAATTATGTTTGTAAGTTATGCGCCAGCAGCGGCTATTCGTGGGCTTTGGATTAGCCCTTTTCTACAAGATGTTTACGGGCTCAATCAAACTGAAATCAGCCATGCGGCACTGGCAATGAGCTGTGCTATGGTTCTTGGTGTGTTCATCTACGGTCCACTTGATCGCATTCTAGGCAGTCGTAAATGGGTCGTTTTTGGTGGAAACTTTTTAGCTATGTTATCAGTCGCTGCGCTGTACACCTTTCCATCTGCCAATGTAGAATTTACAATTGCACTTATATGTTCGTTAGGTCTTTTTGGAGCTTCGTTCCCAGTAATAATTGCACATGCACGCAGTTTTTTTCCACCCCACTTAATCGGCAGAGGAGTGACGCTGCTTAATCTGTTCGGAATCGGAGGAGTTGGGCTTATGCAGTTTGCCTCAGGCAAGTTACATGTATCATATAACACAGATAACCCAAGCGAACCTTATAACGCCATTTTCGGTTTTTTAACCGCTTCTATTTTAATCGGACTCATAATCTATTTTTTTAGCCAAGACACTAAAGATTAAGGTCCTCTTTTCACAGCCAAACATTCGGTATAGGACGTCATAATCCACCTAAAAAGGAGAAGTTGATGGGGTATCGTGTCATCGTCGCAGGCGCCACCGGAAACGTGGGCCGCGAAATGTTGAACATTCTGGCAGAACGTCAGTTTCCAATTGATGAATTGACCGTATTAGCCAGCCGTCGTTCATTGGGAACAGAGGTATCGTTTGGTGAAAAGACGCTAAAAACTAAAGACCTGGATACATTCAATTTTAAAGGATGGGACATAGCGCTCTTTGCTATTGGCTCAGACGCAACAAAAAAGTATGCACCTTTGGCGGCTAAGGCTGGCTGTATAGTAATAGATAATTCTTCATTGTTTCGCTACGACCCTGACATTCCACTTATAGTGCCAGAGGTAAATCCAGAAGCAGTCGAAAAATATGCCAAGAAAAATATAATCGCTAACCCTAACTGCTCAACTGCACAAATGGTCGTAGCACTGAAACCTTTGCATGATCGTGCTGTTATTAAGCGCGTAGTTGTATCGACCTATCAGTCAGTATCAGGAGCAGGCAAAGAAGGTATGGACGAACTGTGGGATCAGACCAAATCGATTTATAATCCAACATCCGAAATACCTCCGAAAAAATTTCAAAAACAGATTGCGTTTAATGTCATTCCTCAAATCGATGTTTTCATGGAAGACGGTACAACCAAAGAAGAATGGAAGATGGTCGCTGAGACAAAAAAAATTATCAGCCCTTCGATCAAGGTCACGGCGACATGTGTGCGTGTACCAGTATTTGTGGGGCATGCCGAAGCAATTAATGTAGAATTCGAAGAATTTTTAGATGAGGATGAAGCACGGGATATTCTGCGCGAAGCACCAGGAATTATGGTTATCGATAAGCGTGAAGATGGAGGCTATGTGTCGCCAGTAGAATGTGTAGGTGACTACGCGACATTTATTAGCCGTATCCGCCAAGACAGCACTATTGAGAATGGGCTGAATTTTTGGTGTGTCAGTGACAATCTACGCAAGGGAGCTGCTCTTAATGCCGTTCAAATTGCAGAATTGTTGGGCAACAGGATGCTTAAGAAAGGCTGAACTCTTAACGGGTCTGTTAAAGGGGTTCATATCCCCCTTTTTTGCAAAGACACTCTAACAATAGCTTGTTTATGGATAAATTGGCTAAAGTTGATCGATGCTTTTTATATAGAACCATTAAATCTGCAATCACGCTATAAATAATCTCAAACAGGAACAAATTCATTTGTCTCACTCGTATACTGGCTTAACCCACCCTCACCAATATCAGTCCACAATCCATGCAAACTCAAGGATTCATCCTCAATACGACTTGATACAAAAGGAAAAGTCATTAGGTTCTCTATTGATGTGACCACAGCTAATTGTTCTAAACGTCTCGCCTGTGCATCTGCATTTTCAAAACCTGACACCTCCGTATATTTTGGTCTCAAAATATCCATCCACCTCCCAACGAAGCTCGACGTTTCATCCAACTCAGGTGCTCTTCCTTCACACATATCAATACAACCTTGAACACCACCGCAGTTAGAGTGTCCAAGAACCACAATGTGGGCCACTTTTAGTACGCTTACTGCATATTCAACTGCAGCTGATGTCCCATGGTGGCCACCATTTGGCTCATAGGGAGGAACTAGATTGGCGATGTTCCGGTGGATGAAAAATTCACCCTGATCAGCGCCAAAAATTGAAGTGACATGCACTCGACTATCACAACACGAAATCACCATCGCACGTGGACGCTGACCTTCTTCAGCAAGCCGCCGGTACCAGGTCTGATTTTCAGAATATGTCGTCGCTTTCCAGCCTTGATAGCGTTGCAATAAATAAGCTGGCAGCGGTTTTACAATATGCATGATCCATGTTTACCTGTTTGTTGTCTTTGGCCATAAATTATTATCGGAACAATTCACAAAATTCGAGAAGAAACTCTAGATGCGATGAGCATCCACGCAGACTATTCGATAATATTTAAATGCTGGATAATTCCCAACGTTTCTCAGAAATAGTTAAGGCAATAATTTTGAAATAATCAATTTTGCCAGCTAGACGGGTTAATCTCCGCCTCAATAATTTGAGAGGAAACAGTATTTTAATTAAAGACATTGTCAAATCAAAAATAAGCCTAAGCAGGCAACAAACGGACTGTTGACAAGTGTAAAAATGCACATCTTTACTATACAGATGCAGTAACCAATAACTACAGCTGACTGTATTTATCTTCAAAATACTAAACAATTAATTATTTGGATATTAACTAGTTTTCAAGCGCGCAATTAAATAGAAACACATGATGTTATTAGTAGCGTCTTTAATCATCAAATTTTGTGAAACTGCCCAATGTGATATATTATTAAAAAGCACAAATCTTGTGGCAAGGAGCAAGCAAACTAATCTTTATTCTATAACTTTGCAGAAAGGTGTCTCATGCCACTTTCCTTCGCCGACAGCACTAAAAATTCAATCTCACTATATTTATTGGATGAAGACGCTGCTGCTGACTGGATAAAAAATCAAACTGAAGACATGCAAAATTGGGCGAACACCAATGGGTTCACGGGCAGTTTGGGTCAAACTTTAATTTGCCCCGGCTCTCATGGCATTAGCATGGCGGCTATCGGCTATGGTAATGCTATATCTCGCAAACGAGGGCGATTTCACCTCGCTGCTGGGGCAGTCAGTCTTCCAAAAGGCATTTACTCACTTAATCATACTCTAGATCCTGAACGCTTGACGGTCGAAAGTATCGGTTGGTTGCTCGCTTCCTATCGCTTTGATCGATACAAAAAACAAAAACCCATGCCGGCAAAACTGATACGACCTATTGGCGTTGATTCCGAACTAATTGAGGCGATTGCAAACGGTGAAGCACTTACCCGCAATTTAATTAACACGCCTGCATCAGATATGAGTCCAACAGATCTGGAGGCGGCCACGCGAGATATGGCAAAAAATTATGATGCAAGCATCAATGTCATCACAGGAGGTGCCCTGCTTGAACAGAATTTTCCAATGATCCATACAGTAGGACGTGCCTCAGATAGCGCTCCCAGACTAATCGATCTTAAATGGGGTAAAACTGGGCCGAAATTAACTCTCATCGGTAAGGGAGTTTGTTTTGATACAGGGGGGCTTAATCTTAAACCTGGGACATCAATGGGCTTAATGAAAAAGGACATGGGTGGAGCGGCAGCGGTACTTGGATTAGCGTATATGATCATGGCAACTGACATGCCAATCCAATTGCGTGTACTTATTCCGGCTGTTGAAAATAGCGTATCCAATAATGCTTTCCGCCCCCAAGATATTTTAACATCACGCAAAGGCCTCACAGTAGAAGTAAACAATACAGATGCCGAAGGACGACTAATATTAGCAGATACAATCACTCTAGCCGACGAGGATGATCCAGATCTCATCATTTCAATGGCAACCCTAACAGGTGCCGCAAGGGTGGCTGTTGGCCCCGATATAGCACCGTATTTCACAGATGACGCAGACCTATCTGAAGCTCTATACCAAGCTTCACAGTCTTGTGCAGACCCCGTTTGGAGACTGCCGTTCCATACGCCATATGAGACTATGATTGAGCCAAACATTGCAGACCTCGACAACGCGCCAAAAGGTGGTTTTGCAGGTACGATTACAGCCGCTCTATTCTTGCGCCGCTTTGTAACCAACACACAGCGCTATATGCATTTTGATATTTACGGGTGGCAACCCAGTGATGCGCCAGCCCGTAAAAAAGGCGGCGTTGGGCAAGGAACACGCGCTATACTAGCGGCATTACCAAAGGTCCTCAAACTATGACAGATCGTCGAGAAACACCAGATTTAACTGTTGCCAAGTCCAGTAGCCCTCGTGAAATCACAGCTGCTTGCGTAGATCTTTGTGCCAGTCCAAACGGCCCACGTGATCGTCAACTTTTACTTGGAGATGCTTTAGAACTATTGGGCACACTCCAACAGCACTGTTATGTGAGATCCCAAAAAGATAATTATCTAGGATACGTCGAAAGTAACAAAATAGGAATTTCCAACGGACTTACACATCAGGTCGTATCAGCCGCAACTCATATATATGCTAAGCCTTCTATTAAATCATCAGAGATTATTTCTCTCAGTTTCAATTCAAAAATAAACAGCATTAGTGAGACTAATAACTTTGTCAAAACTCACCAAGGTTACATACCTAAACAAGCTCTTAGGGAAATACCAATGAGAAAAATGGACCCAATCGTAACCGCACGTCTTTTTTTGGATACGCCCTATCTATGGGGCGGAAACACACACGCAGGCATAGACTGCTCAGGTTTGATTCAGGTCGCCTTATTGGCAGCCGACGAATACTGTCCAGGAGATAGTGACCAACAGGAGTCACAACTTGGCAACGTTATTTCAAATAAAAACTATAAAAAGGGTGATTTTATCTTTTGGAAAGGCCATGTCGCACTCGTTACATCTGATACACATATGGTTCATTCCAGCGCCTATCACATGTGCGTCGTAGAGGAGCCAATACAAACAGCCATAGATCGCATCTTAGAAACTGGTGGGGGATGTGTTACCGCACATAAAAGACTTTAGGTGGCAAATAACTACTCAAAAATACCACAAAACAAATATAATTTTAGCGTTAGCTAAAAAGCTTAGTCCACAGCGCGTATAAGTTTGCGTTCCAAAACCCACAAAACAGTCTTGAGATTGTGACCTCGTCGCAAAATTTGGCCATCAATACCAATTACAGCATACATTCCTTGTCGACCACGTAGCTTTGGACGCTTTTCAATCCTATACAAAGAGTTCTCCGCGGTATGACGAAAAACCGAAAACACCGCGACATCGCGCAAACAAGATATCCCATAATCACGCCACTCTCCTGCGGCCACCATTTGACCGTATAGTGCCAATATTACTGATAATTCAGTCCTATGAAATGCTACCTGTGGGTATGGCATTTCACGAATATTCAACGATGGTAGATTTTGTAGCGTCATACTGACAGAGTTGCTTGCGCAGCCCAATAATTCAAGAGGCGTTAAGCGTATGCTTGAATAGAAACAACAATAAGAATATGTACAATCACCTTAAATATCATAAAAGAACATATGACCCCTCAAGCTAGAGCTGAAAAAAGTGCTTCCATAATGTGGTCCACCGATTTTGCCAGCCAAAAACTTGGCATACAAATTGGCTCCATTGCACCTGGCTTTTCAAAGCTATCAATGCCCATCCAGCGTGATATGCTCAACGGACTCGGTATTTGTCACGGAGGGTTTATCTTCACACTGGCGGACAGTGCGCTAGCTTTTGCGTCAAATTCATACAACGTGCGAACAGTAGCACAGCAGCTGCAAATTACTTATGTCCAACCCGTACAAGTTCAGGACATTTTGATCGCTGTGGCATCGGAAATTACCCGCACAGGCCGTTCTGCTACCTATGATGTAAATGTAACTTGCAGGAAAGGGCATAAAATTGCTCTTTTGCGAGGCCTCACACGCACGATTAAGGGCCAGCTCTTTAATGAGGATAACCTATGAAGGATCTTACACCATCCAAATGCACACTTGATTCCATCGAAATTGCCAGCCGTGATGAGATTGAAGCTTTACAGATCAAACGCTTAAAATGGTCATTGACCCATGCCTATGAAAGCGTGCCTCACTATAAAGCAAGCTTTGACGTCACAGGCGTACACCCGAGTGATCTCAAATCCCTCAATGATCTGTCCAAATTTCCCTTCACAATAAAACAGGACCTCCGCGATAATTATCCATTTGGTATGTTCGCTGTGCCCCGCGATCAAGTCGTTCGCGTGCACGCCTCTTCTGGTACAACAGGACAACCAACTGTAGTGGGCTACACGCAAAACGACTTAAAAAACTGGGGTGCCGTTATGAGCAGGTCTCTCCGTGCTGCAGGCTTGCAGCCCGGTGACATGCTGCATAATGCCTATGGGTATGGTCTCTTCACAGGCGGTTTAGGCGTTCATTTGGGTGCTGATACACTCGGGTTAATGACCGTCCCAGTCTCCGGTGGCATGACACATCGACAAGTCCGCCTAATCGAGGATTTCAAGCCCAAAGGCATTACAGTTACTCCATCTTACGCTCTTTCCATTTTGGATGAATTTAATGCGCAAAGGCTGGATCCACGAGCCAGTAGTTTAGAGACTGGAATTTTTGGGGCTGAACCCTGGACAAACTCAATGCGTAAAGAGATTGAAAACGCATTTGATATGCACGCAGTTGATATTTATGGTCTAAGTGAAGTGATGGGTCCTGGGGTCTCAATGGAGTGTGTTGAGACAAAAGATGGCCTACATATCTGGGAGGATCACTTCTTTCCTGAAATTATCAATCCAGAGACCGGGGCACTCGTGGCAGACGGAGAAGACGGAGAACTCGTCTTTACCTCCCTCACAAAAGAAGCATTTCCAATTATTCGTTACCGTACTCGTGACCTGACCCGATTATTACCCGGTACCGCCCGTTCAATGCGGCGAATGCAAAAAGTCACTGGTCGGACAGACGATATGATTATCTTGCGCGGAGTTAACGTATTCCCCACCCAAATCGAAGAATGTTTAATGGCCACATCAGGTCTTTCTCCACACTTCCAAATCGAATTAAGTCGCCCCAAAAAGATGGATCAGATGCTTGTTTTATGTGAAGTAAAAAAACCAGAAATTGATGAAAAAAAACGAGAAATCTTTGGCCGCAACCTTATTGACCGTATCAAGCAAAGCATTGGAATTTCAGTAGCCGTTGAAGTGGCAGAGGCGGGCTCAATAGAACGCTCCTTGGGTAAAGCCGTCAGGATCATTGATAAACGATAACTTGCAAGCTTTTATGCTATGGCTCAGGAAGAGCAGGTTAGCGCCTATTTCACAAAACTTATCCATAGCAGCTTTCCAAACAATTATTGATTTATCTGAAGAACTTATAACTAGGCCGACGATACAGTTATTGACTGGAAAAATATTATTACATCGGTAATTTCTAAGAAATATTGAGAATTACGACCATAATATGGACGGGTTTGTCCCCTAAAAATTTGACTGATATTCAAAAAAAAATGGCAGTGTTAGACAAGAATTCAAATGACGTAAATCTAATATCAGAGGCATACTGAACGAATTATGGACTCGGAGTTCCGAGAGAAAAATTAATGCCATCTCCAAAAAATAATTGCATCGTGAGAGAGGGTGAGCCTGTTAAAGATCCTATCTTTGATGAGGACGCTTATTCAGAATACAAGGTAACATAATATAGTATTTAACGTTAAATAATAGACGCTACATGAACGATAAAATCAAAAAAAGCACAATTTTCATTCATAATATCACTTTACGATAGATAGAATTATCATAGGTGTATTTGGAGCTGGTATTTCTAATTAAAAATTAAAGATTACACCTAAATCACCTACGGTGTTACCAAGCGTGCTACGGCCAATACCACCAGCCATGGTTATGCCTCCACCTAAGCCATGCCTAAATCCTATTGCGTAAAACCCTTCCTGTTTTACTTCAGCACCGGATTGCGTGTAATTATCCATGCCATTATCAGAATATACAACACGAAGCTCTGTCACTGGATTGACGTGAAATTTGGCTGAAGCACCGTACGCGATGTCATCTTGGATGTCCGAGTCAGCGACTAGCAAAGAGAAGCCTAATTCCCCTATTGTGCTATTGAAAGTCACGGCCCAATAATTGTTAGTCTTGCCACTGGGTGTTTCGGCCGCACCATATAAACCGCCAAAAGACAATCCATCGTGTTTATAACCAACACCAATTTCCCATGACTCAGAAGTGCCTCCCAGTTCATCTCCACTACTATTTTTCGCAAGAACAGCGTCATCTGTATAAGTTGCTGAAAAAATTATTTTTTCAAATCTATATGTAGCCCTAGCTGTTGGGGGGATTCTTGCCTCATCATTGCTTACTGAAAATTCCGTTATCGGGATAATAAAATTTGTAGATTGTTCAGCAAATTTAGTAACGCCAACACCATAACCGTACCAATCAATGACGTCATCAGAATCAACCAAGCCAGATGCGTTGCCAATGTTAAGCTGAAAGTTGCCAGAGGAAACTACAAATAATGCTGCCGATCTTTGTGCAACGTTCGAACGTCCTCTAGGGCCGTCATCTGTTTGGAAACGAATGATACCCTTCAATTTTATACCAGTATCTGTTTCAGTTGTACCTGTTATATTTAACCGAAAGCGCTGATCCAGGCGCGAGTTATTTCCTGTAGAACCTTCATTGTAATATAGACCAAAACGACCATAGCCGGCCATACTGACATCAGCGGCGACCATACTAACGGATGCGACAAAAGCAGATACGGTAAATAGAAATAGTTTCACTTAATTTTCCCACTTTATTTCAGATTTTCATAATTAACATGTGTGAAAAAAGGAATGGAAAAATGTAAAAATTATAATAATTTTATATAATATGCATTTCTGCCATTTGTGAGACTGCCGTTTATAGCCGTGAGTAAGTATTAATCATCGGGTAAAACAACCCTACATAACCAATATTCTACTTAGACCAATTACTTTCCGGAATTATGGAGCCCTCTTTAACTAAGAGTTAATCACCTGTTTAATTTTAGTAGATCAAACAAAATTTCCATGGCAAAACCACCCTGACGACATAGCCCCACCATGGCCATAAAATAACCATAATCGCTGACCATCAGTTGTATCTAATATCCAGTAGTCACGTACACCACTACGCCAATTGGGATCATCCAGCCACCACTCTGGTGCAATACGTTCCGGCCCTAAAGCTTGCAATCGAACAAGGTCTTGGCCGCGCCATCGAAATATATCGGGTAACTGTGGCGTTGCGATCGCATTTACCGGCTCAGGCTGCCACATTATTAAAGGGCGCGGATTATTGGGGGTAGGCCATAAACTTTTATAAGGTGTAGACCACGCAGCAGCCATGACCTTATGAGACTTTTCAGGAATGTGGCTTGAAGCAGGGTGAAACTGTTGGATTGCATCTAACCCAACACGTATACCTAATCGTCCTATTAAATTGTCCAACATATTTTCGTCGTTTTGTCGTACCGGTTTACTAGTTCCTGTCTTTATATACCCTATCATATTTTCCTGATGGAGTGGCTCAACTTGGATCGCTACAAGACGCAGCATATCAACCCCAAAACCTGCATCGATTTCTCCAATTTTCATTTCAAGCAGCTGGCGAATACAGCGAGGATCATAACTGGGCTGTGCTAAACGCACCTTTATTACCTCAACTGCGTGGTCACTACGATGAGCATATAGAGCCACACAACGCGCACCTTTCCCTTTATTTTCTATAGCTTTGCATAAACGTGGTAACAAACGATCAATTCCTGCCATCATATCCTCAACCAAGCCAATTGGTTCAGGCAGCGTTATTCGCACCGCAAAATAGTCTGGGGCTTTAACAGGTGATACGGGTTCTGGAACGTTGCCTATGGCTTGATCCAAACGTAACATCAAACTACGCCCAAAACGTCGCGCTAACGCTGCACGAGGTTGGCCCAACAGATCACCCACACAACGCAGTCCCAGTTTCACCAATTGGGCTTCAATGCTGGGTTCAAGCCGCAACGAAGCAACTGGCAAGGGACTCAATGCAGTATAAGTTTTACCAGATTCTGCCACACGTGACATATTTGATATCTCAGTGCACAAAGAAGTAGAGGTTACATTCCTGTTCAATTTTTGCCGTTTTTCTGCTCGTGAGCGGGTAGCACGTGCCTCTTGATCAATAGCATCACCCGATCGGTTAACTTCAACCGTACACCCTGCAAAATGAGCCAGTGCCCAAGCCGCTCCACGTGTATCTGCCAAGCCCATCAACACACTCAATCCTAGATCTGTACAACCTTCCTCAATCACATTCATTAATGACTGTTCACCACCAAACAAATGCGCGCATCCAGTCAAGTCCACTACAAGCGCATCCCCCCCCTCAGGCCCAACCCAAGGGCTAAATTTACCTGCCCAACACTGTAATGTCTGAAGAAAGTGCTGCTCACCCATTGGACTACGCTGATGTGCTACCAATTCTGGACACATAGCATAGGCATCGCGCACCAACTGACCCAAGTATAACCCCTGCTCTTGAGCCTCACCATTAAGGGACGATATCAACTGAACATTCTGGCACTCTTCAATAATAACCAATGGCTGACCCGCCAAAAAAGGTTGTAGCCGGATTAACCGTTCAGCACCCAGTCGAGGGAACCAAATAGAAAGAATACGTCGGGTAGACACAAATGTTCTCTTTTTGTTCTATTTTAAGATAGCCAAATGCACTGTCAACAGAAAACTCGATGACACCCCTTGCACCCATTGGAAGTATTGTCATCATATAATAGAATCATTCTAAAAGTTAGATCGTGCACTATGAGATTCACATTCAACCGAAAACGCTTCAAAGACCTGACAGAACAACAAGTTCTAGCACTAGCAATTTCTTCCGAAGAAGATGATGCGCAAATTTACCGTGGTTATGCAGAAACGTTACGCGCCGAATACCCAGCAAGTGCTGCCATCTTTGACGGCATGGCCGCTGAGGAAAACGATCATCGCAAACGGCTCATTTCTTTGCATCAACAACGCTTTGGCGAAGTTATTCCTCTTATAAGACGTGAACACGTATCGGGTTACTACGCCCGCCGCCCTACATGGCTAGTCAAAAACCTAAGCCTCAACCAAATCAGAGCAGAGGCTCAGGCAATGGAGCATGAGGCGGAACGGTTCTACACTTTTGTTGCAGCAAAAACATCTGATGCAACAACCCGAAAACTCTTGGGTGATCTAGCTACAGCTGAGGCAGCGCACGAAAGAATAGCCAATTCACTGGAAAGTAGACACTTAGACGACCACACACGTGAAAATGAGGATAACAAGAGCAAACGGCAATTTATTCTGACATGGATACAACCAGGCCTAGCTGGCCTAATGGATGGCTCTGTTTCGACATTAGCTCCTATTTTTGCGGTAGCATTTGCCACACAAGACACATGGACAACATTTCTAGTAGGCTTAGCAGCTTCAGTAGGTGCAGGTATTTCCATGGGATTTACAGAAGCCGCATCGGATGATGGCGAACTTTCTGGACGTGGCTCTCCAGTCAAGCGAGGCTTTGCTTCAGGCTCAATGACAACCCTCGGCGGATTAGGGCACGCTCTACCATACCTTATCACAGATTTCTGGACAGCCACTATTATCGCGTTTTCTGTTGTATTTGTAGAGCTCTGGGCAATTGCTTATATTCAAAACAGATATATGAATACATCTTTCTGGAAAGCTACTCTACAGGTTGTTTTTGGTGGCGCTCTGGTATTTGCAGCAGGGGTATTAATTGGCAGTGGATAGACTTTTAACCTAGTCAAAGTTATTTCCAAAATATGGTTGAAATTTTTCTAAAAACGCTGCCTTTCTTTGCATTAATCGGAATCGGCTATTGGGCTGGCTGGAAACAGTTTTTCACAAAAGAAGCCACTGGGTACTTAACTAAATTTGTATTTTATTTTGCACTATCAGCTATGCTTTTCCACTTTTCTGCAAATCTACAGTTAAGTGAAGTTTGGGATGTCCAACTAATACTGGCATATTTATTTGGAACGATAATTGTCTATGCTCTGGCATCTATTGTTGGATATTTTCGTGGCCTTAATTTGCCAACAATTGCCATCGAAGCACAATGCGCAGTTATAGGAAATGCAGGCTTCTTAGGTATACCAATGCTTGCTATGTTGTTTGGGCCCAAAGTTATTGGGCCAGTTATGCTTGTCCTTGCCACTGACTTAATTATTTTTTCCAGCCTAGTCGTTATCTTAATTACAATTGGGCAGGGCGGCCACATGTCATTCTCAATCCTGAAAAAGATCACATTAGGACTTGCAAGTAATCCAATGATCGCAGCAATGAGCCTAGGCCTATTTTGGTCAGTTTGGCAAATTCCGATCCCCGACCCGATGAATGAGTTCCTAAGTATTCTTGGAGGAGCAGCAACACCCGGCGCGCTTTTCGCAATTGGAGCTTCACTTGCATCCAAATCTAGTGAAAGAATAGGTATCGCCAGCTGGTTAAGTTTTTGCAAATTAATTCTTCATCCTATCGCCGTTGCAATGTCAGCAATTTATATTTTCGATGTCGAACCATTTAGCGGCGGATTAATTATTGCATGCGCCGCCATGCCGGTCGCTGGTAATATCTACATGCTTGCACAACACTATGATGTTGCTCCATTGCGAGTTTCTGCCACAATACTTTTATCAACTGTAATCAGTATTTTAACACTTACAGCCGTCATTGCTTGGATAAGCTAAAACTACGTAGATTGAAAAAATTCAAAATTTAAACGTACTGTGACTTGCCGCAGGATCACAGGCCAGCTAGCGATAGCACAATAACAGGGACACATGATGCAAACTCAATCAGAAAACATCTGCTTCGGCGGTACCCAAGGTGTCTATACGCATGCGTCATCAAGGTGCGCTTGTGACATGACATTTGGCCTATTTTTGCCAGCAGCAGCTAAAGATGGGCCAGTGCCATTACTGTGGTATTTGTCAGGATTAACGTGCTCACATGAAAATGCAATGACCAAAGCAGGTGCACAAGCCTGGGCCGCAGAACAGAGCATTGCATTAATTTTTCCGGATACTTCACCACGCGGAGATCATGTCCCTGATGATGAAGCTTATGATCTTGGCAAAGGAGCTGGATTTTATATCAATGCAAACCAAAAACCATGGTCTAAGCATTTTAAAATGTGGGACTATATCACTGCTGAGTTACCTGAGATTGTTGGCAACTCATTCCCTTTGGATATGAGCCGCCAGGCAATAACTGGCCACTCAATGGGTGGACATGGAGCACTAACAATGGCGATGAGTCTCCCGGGACAGTACCGGTCTGTCTCAGCATTTTCGCCTATAAGCAATCCTACGGTTAGTGAGTGGGGGCGAAAACAGTTCAATGCTTATTTAGGGGCTAATGAAACCCTTTGGAGCAATCATGACGCCAGTCTTTTAATGCAAAAAAATGGGTTTGATGGTCCAATATTGATTGATACGGGTACTAATGATCAGTTTTTAGATGTTCTAAAGCCAGAAGCACTTGCGCATGCCGCTGCAATGCGCCGTCAACAAATAATTTTCCGCATGCAGCCAGACTATGATCATAGCTACTACTTCGTATCTTCGTTCATGGGAGACCATATTAATTTCCATGCAGAGGCTCTTAGGTTATGACTACACTTTATGTCGATGCCGACGCTTGCCCAGTAAAAGCAGAAGCTGAGAAAGTTGCCACCCGTCACAATGTTCCGATGAAGGTTGTATCAAATGGTGGATTGCGCCCTTCACGAAACCCATTGGTCGATACAATTATCGTATCCGACGGTCCAGACGTGGCAGATATGTGGATTGCAGAACGTGCAGAAAATGGGGACGTAGTAATCACGGGAGATATCCCATTAGCTGCAAAATGTGTCGAAGCGGGGGCCCGTGTGCTCAAACATAACGGCGAGGCTTTAACAGCAGCAAACATTGGAAATGTTTTAGCGACGCGCGATCTAATGACAGACTTGCGTGCTGCAGATCCATTCTGGCAAGGTGGAGGTAAAAGTTTTACCAAAATTGATAGATCGCGTTTTCTGGAAGCATTGGAACGTGAACTGAGGAAAGCTAAATCATGAAAATACAAGCAGTAGTTTTTGATATCGGAAATGTACTGATTGAATGGCACCCTGAGCGTTTTTATGACAGTGTTATCGGTGCAGAGCGTAGACGCGCAATGTTTGACGCCGTTGACTTACATGCGATGAACGATTTGGTAGATCTAGGCAACAATTTCACAGAAACAATATATTCAACGGCTGAAGATTACCCAGAGTGGCGATCAGAAATAAGAATGTGGCACGATCGTTGGATTGAAATAGCAAGCCCCGTGATTGATCACTCGGTTCGTTTAATGACAGCTCTTCAAGCCAAAAGCATCCCAGTTTTTTCCCTCACCAACTTTGGCATTCAAAGTTATGATTACGCAGCGGAGCACTATAATTTTTTAGGTCAATTTGATCGCAATTTTATTTCCGGTCATATGCATACGATAAAACCAAATCCAACTATTTATAAAATGCTTGAAGACACCAGTGGTTTATCTGGTAGTGATCTAATTTTTACAGACGACCGCAGCGACAACATTGAAGCGGCCCAAGCACGGGGATGGCATACGCACCATTTTCAAGGGCCACAGGGCTGGGCTGATCGTTTGGTTAATGAAGGCCTTTTAAACAAAATCGAAGCACTGTGAATATTTTTTTAATCATCTTCTCAAAGCCCAAAGCAGCTCAAAATCTATTTTGCTTTCACATTGATCCATGAACGAACTGTTGATCTAGATTAGTTTTATAACAATTGGAATTGTGTCTGCGCCTTTTATTGCTGAGCTATTACGCAAAAAACTAAGAAACGATGGCAGAGATATAGCAACTGGTCAGTTTGTATATCTGTCTCAAGGAATTACTTATTTACAATGGTTTGGACCAAAAAAGGACCAGTTGAAATTTGTATTCACGGTCTAACCACTCCATCTTTTGTTTGGCAAAAATGGCAAAAGGCCTAGTTAAATTAGGGTCTCGATACCTGATTTATGATCATTATGGGCGTGGATTTTCCGACAGTGTTTACGGGAAGCAGGACGCCATTTTTTTATAACACCGATAGAAGACCTAATAGATCATGAGCAGATTGACGGTCCCTTAACTATCTTCGGGTATTCAATGGGAGGTTCGACGGCTTCTAATTTCGCCGCATATAAACCCAAAGTAGTAATTTTCTATAGCCCCAACCGGGATGCAGCACAGTATCAGGAAATCTGCTCTTTTTGCCAGAGATAAACCATTAATTGGTGATTGGTTTTCTATATGATTTATCCCAGGCACCTCGGGAAGAGTATTCAAGCCGAAGCCCAACAAGATTCTAGCTCCCAGAACATCACAAATCTTCAGAAAAAGAAATAAAAACGGGGATTTGTCCCTGCAATTTTATTTAGTTTACATGGCATACTTTATGATCCAACCAAACTTGTACATCATGAAATCGCAAGAAAAAACATCCCTGTACTGGCAATCTGGGGACAAAAGGATGATGCTATTTCACTCTGCTTGCGATACTTTGGCGGAATGGAACCCTGATATACGGCACACTGTTGTTGAGGGTGAAGTACATGGATTACCCTACACACATACAGCATATATCATGAGTGCTATTCATGCTGGAACAATCTTAGGCTAATGATATTGGCCGTAACGGTCGTTCACGGATCGGCAAGTGCACGATAGCGCTAAATGCGCCAATACCAATACCTATCCACCAAACTAAGGTATAGGTGCCATAAATATCATACATTCGTCCCCCCAACCATACGCCAAGGAAAGCGCCCAATTGATGACTGAAGAAAACAATACCATAAAGAGTACCCATGTAACGCAGCCCATAGATTTGGGCTATCAATCCACTGGTAAGTGGGATGGTTGCCAACCAGAGTGACCCCATTCCAATCGAAAATAAAATCACTGTCATCGGCGTAATTGGAAAGAGAATGAACATCGCCCCAAAAATTGTTCGGCCGGTGTAAATTCCTGCTAATAGATACTTCTTTGAGTAGTATTTACCTGCCCATCCTGCCAGCAATGTTCCAGCTATATTAGCCAACCCTATCAGAGATATAGCTACAGCGCCCAGTGCTGATGTGGAAGTAATATCAATACTATAAAGGAAGCTGTTAGATGAAATTGGGGCACACATCTCGGTTACAAGAGCTGGAAAGTGAGCAGTAACAAATGATAGTTGATAGCCGCAGGAAAAGAAGCCCAGAAAAATCAGCGAAAAAGATGGATCTTTTAGGGATTTAGTTAAGATGACACTCATGCCATCTTCTATTTCTGCTTTTAAAGCCGTTTTCGGTGATCTCATCAGAGGTAAAGGTAAGATTAAAGCGAGGATTACCAAAGCAAATATTAGAAAGACGTTCTGCCATTCCATAAATGACAACAGCCATTGAGCAATCGGCGCTCCAATTATTTGCCCAATAGACCCAGCTGCTGTAACTATAGCCAAGCTCATAGACCTATTGTCATCCGAAGCTGCGCGTCCAACAATAGCTAGGATTACACCAAAACCGGTACCCGCGATACCAAACCCAACCAACCATGCATATACTTGGTGTTCCAGCGGTGTCGTTGACCATGCAGATAAAATCATACCAGCAGCATAGATAAGCGCGCCTGCAATAATTGCTTTCCTATCGCCAATCTTTTCCGCGACAGCAGCAAAGACTGGCTGGCCAAATCCCCAAGCAAGGTTTTGGATAGCAATTGCTAAGGAAAACTCAGACCGTAGCCATCCAAATTCTTCAGCAATGGGAATTTGAAAGACGCCAAACGAAACACGCACCGCAAAACTGACTGCTATAATCAAGCACGATACGAGCAAAATAGGCGAAATTATTGATGAGCGAGATAACAAATAGTATTCTCCAGTTTAGAACGACAATAGAAACCAAATATCAGACGTCAAACAAGGATTTTTTAAATGCGTTCGCGCAAACTCTTTCACACTACTTCTCTATACCTACGCTTCGCACTATGATGCATTAAAATGGCAAATTTAATTTCTAAATATAATGAGCTTGTAAATGCTGGCACACTAAGAGCCGATAATGCTCAGCTTGCGGTATTACCAGAATTTGACCGTATTCAAGAAAGCTTAGCACAGTCAGAAAAGCGCAAATTATTTCGCAAAGTATCCAACTCTATTAAGGGTCTGTATTTATATGGTGGCGTAGGATGCGGAAAGTCTATGGTCATGGACTTATTCGTCGCAAACTCAACTGTTCCCATTAAACGCGTCCATTTTCACGCTTTCATGCAAGATATTCACGCCGCGATGCATCTCGCGCGAAAAAATGGTGTTGATGACGCCATCAAACCAGTCGCCAAAAGCGTTGCTGCAGACGTTCGTGTACTGGCTTTTGATGAAATGCAAATCAACGATATTACAGATGCCATGATTGTTGGCCGATTATTCGAAGCTTTGTTTGCCTCTAAAGTAGTTGTGGTTACAACATCAAATCGTGCACCAGACGAGCTTTATAAAGATGGCCTAAACAGATCACTGTTTATTCCATTTATAGAAATGCTCAAGCAACAGATGGTCGTACACCAATTAACCTCATCCACAGATTATCGTAAGAATCGCTTGTCAGACAGTCCAACCTATTTCACTCCCATAAATTTAGAAGCTCATGCACAAATGGATACACTTTGGGCTGACTTTACAGGAGGTGCTTCAACGCGGCTTGATCTGACCGTAAATGGTCGTACCGTGACATTACCACAGTTCCGAAACGGCATTGGCCGAGCGAGTTTTTTTGATTTATGCGCAAAATCATTAGGTCCAGCTGATTTTCTTGCCATCGCTAAAGCCTGCAAAGTGCTTATGATTGATGATATACCGATGCTTTCTCGCAGCAATTTCAACGAAGCCAAACGTTTCGTAATCTTAATTGATGCGTTGTATGAAGCGAGAGTTCGCCTAATTTGTTCCGCAGCCACATCGCCTGAAATGCTCTATTTAGAGGGCGAGGGAACATTTGAATTTGTAAGAACGGCTTCGAGACTACATGAAATGCAAGGAAAAAGCTGGGGTTCTTAATTTAAATATTCTTAAGAAACCTCAACATAATACCCTTTTTGATGATTTTTGGAAAATTCATCATTATTTTCATTGAGTGGAATTTTGGATATTTATAAAAACGGAGTTATGCTGAGGCCTCCTTAAATAAAAGAAAATTGAAATTATAATTTGGGGATATATTTCCATTTCATTTTAAAGATTTTAATTCTGAATATATTCTTAAATACTCACAAAATATCAAATATACTGATAGTCTATCGAAAATATTTCGTTGGTGTTCTCAACAGAGATATTTCTAAGAAAAAATTTTGGGACTGTCCTAGATAACCAACATTGAGATTATTATGGGACACACGAGAAAGAGTCATTTTAAGTCAGCATAAATAAGTGCGTCTGATTGAGCATTTTATAGCCGGAACCACGGCGCGAGCAGCGGCGAGGTTTTGTGGGCTTCACCGCAATACCGCCGCTTACTATTTCCTTCGTCTGCGCGAAATTATTGCCTACGAACTGGAGGCGGAGATTAAGGCGATGTTCGGCGGAGAAATTGAAGTTGATGAAAGCTACTTTGGTGGCAGGCGGAAAGGAAAACGCGGGCGCGGTGCTGCAGATAAAATCCCTGTATTTGGTTTATTAAAAAGGGGTGGAAAAGTTTATACCAAAATTATTCCAGATGCTTCAGGCGCCACGCTGATCACCATCATAGAGCGCAAGTTGGTCTCGGATAGCATCGTGTATTCCGACTGCTGGCGCGGCTATAATTTACGGGATGTGTCAGACTTCCATTACTTCCGTATCAACCATTCTGAGCTCTTCGCAGACCGCCACAATCACATCAATGGCATTGAGAATTTCTGGAACCAGGCCAAGCGCCACATGCGTAAATTCAACGGTGTTCCAAGGCGCATTTTGGGTATTTTTGAAAGAATGCAAGTGGAGATTTAACAACAGTGACCCGTCAGCGCAGTTATCGCAACTAAGACAATGGGTTAGAAGATACCTGAACTAGTTTGCTAGGACTGCCCCAAAATTTTTCTCTATATATATTTTTTTATACGTAAGATGGTATTTGCTATTTGTTTCACAAAATAATTTTTTCTTTCTGGAGAAAAACCAATGTTTTTTCTTTCGCCTTTTAAGTGATCAAAATACTCACCAATAACACCACGAACAAAAGCATGACCTTTCAAATCATCTCCTAAATTAAAAGAAATTTCCTTAGATATTTTTTTCTTTATTATTTTCTCTGCAGTCCACCAAATAAAACTATCATGCCATTCTGGTAAATCAAAACATTTGCCATCATCATACATACTTTCCATAATTGACCAATATGATTTATGTTGTGGATGAGTTAGATCCCAAATCATAAACCCACATTCAGGATACTTGGCACCTCGACCAATTCTCGACCAATATTTTTTTTCTTCTACAAGCGAATAAAACCACTGCCTTGGTATACTACGAAGCGTGACCACATCTGCATCAATCCAAATCAAATATCTGGTCTTAGTAATAGTTAATGCGTGTTCACATGCGTAGTATTTATGTGCGAACCTTGACGCTTGGAAAGTATAATCTGAACTATTCTGGCCTACTGATTTTTTTTTCGCTTCATGAGGAGCGGCAAGATTTTCAAATTTTTTTTGTTTTTGACCACAGCAGTCATTAAAATTTAAAAACCTCATCCGTTCAGAATAACCCACGGGGTTTTCCATATTTTCATAATATAAAAAAACATTTATTTCTTCAGGGAGATATTTATCCAGGCTAAATGCAAATCTACTCCCATATTGCCGCCAACCAGAATTGTTGAAAGTCGTAACTATTGTAAAGTCAGTTTTAATTTCAAAATCCTTTACAGAAGCCACTCAACCTTAAAAGGCTTAACGTATTTTATTAGGACTTATTTTCTGTGTAAGAAGTATAATTGTAAATCCCAACATCATCCTAATAGAGAAAGTTTGATTAGAATTTGTAAAAATCAGTTTATTCTCAATGTCTGGTCATCCTATCACTCAACTACAAAATTGAAATTTTTAGCTTATTGTCCATATTTTAAAATTGTAGACTGGTTTACGTGTAATTTTTATTGTTTTTCAAGTCACAACAAGGCTTTTCCCGAGATTTCTGAAACCGATGGAGCAGAAATAATACAGTTGGCAAAATTAGTATAAAAAGATTTGGGTCTCTACCTGTTATCCTTTAAAACCGAACCGGCAAGATACAGAGATCCACATATCACTACTCGCGCCTGTGGGGTTTTTTTTAAGATTGCGTGCAATGCTTGTGTAACACTTGCAGCAACAAATGCTTCAAAACCAATATTTCTTGCAGCATTGGCAGTTTCTTTTGCAGATAGTGTGTTTACTTCGTTAGGGATCGTAATTCCTGTTAAACTAGCAGTAACTTTTAACAAAGGCGATAAGTAGCCACTAACGTCTTTTGTATTTAACATGCCACATATTAAGTGTGTAGTACGTACCGGCATGCTTTTAAGAACAGAAGCGACGGCTTTGCCAGCAGCAGGATTATGCCCACCATCCAGCCATAACTCTGCCCCTGATTTATTAGCAATTTTTACCAAAGGTCCTTTACACAAACGCTCCATGCGTGCGGGCCAAACTACATCAGTAACTGCAGCACTACATGCTTTTTCATCACACCCCAACTGCCGAAGAGCCGCCAGTGCAATACCAGCGTTTTGTATTTGATGATCGCCCAACAATACTGGATGCGGCAAATCTAACAAGCCCGACTCATCTTGATAAATCATACCGTCTCCTTCCGAGCCTGCGTACCAATGTTGGCCATAAGCAAGTAAAGGAGCACCCAAATTAGTTGTTGTAGCTTCAATAACTTCCAACCCACCCTCATCTTGAGGCCCAACAATGCAAGTAACACCTTTTTTAACAATACCAGCTTTTTCACTTGCTATAGCTTCAATAGAATTACCAAGAAAAACCTCATGATCCATCGAGACTGGAGTGATAATTGTTAAAATAGGCTTATCAATGACATTAGTTGCATCCAACCGACCACCTAGACCAACCTCAAGGAGTACAAAATCTGCTGGCACTCGAGAAAAAGCGAGCAAAGCCGCACAAGTTGTAATTTCGAAGTAAGTGATGTCTTGATCACAGTTGGCAACATAACATTCATCAAGGTAAGCAGTAAGCATCTGCTCTGAAATCAAGCTTCCAGCTAAACGAATACGTTCATGAAACCGAGTTAAATGAGGTGAGGTATAAGCATGAACTATACGACCAGAAGCCTCAAGCCCAGCGCGGATCATAGCCTGAGTGGATCCTTTACCGTTAGTACCTGCAATATGAACAACAGGTGGTAAATCATTTTGCGGATTACCAAGAGCACTTAAAAGACGCCAAACTCGATCCATTGTCAGGTCGATTAACTTTGGGTGGAGTGCCATCATTCTGTCAAGGATAGCATCAGATGTGATTAGTGTCATACCTTGCTAATGTCCAAATCACTATTCGCTTCAGGCCCATTTGACATTTCAATATCGTCAGATGGCTTTGGCGGCACTAAGTCACCTCTAACTGCCGGAGGCAGATTTAAAAGCATTCGCGTAACACTAATCAATTCGTCACGCATGTCTGTACGCCTAGTTACTCGGTCTAACATGCCATGATCCAATAAATACTCAGCTCTCTGAAAACCTTCAGGTAGTTTTTCCCGAATAGTTTGTTCGATCACACGAGGACCTGCAAAACAGATAAGCGCATTAGGCTCCGAAATATGAATATCTCCGAGCATAGCATAAGAAGCGGTAACACCACCAGTAGTGGGGTGAGTCAAAACTACAATATATGGAAGCTTAGCGTCTTTAAGCATTTGTACGGCAATAGTTGTCCGAGGCATCTGCATCAGGCTTAATATACCCTCTTGCATACGCGCTCCACCGGCAGCCGAAAAAAGGATCAACGGACGATTAAATTTTACTGCTTCCTGCGCCGCTGCTATAATTGCGTTACCAACGTACATTCCCATTGAACCCGCCATAAAACTGAAGTCCTGCGCCGCCGCTATGACGGGTGTACGGCCCATTTCACCAGCTGCAACAAGCATCGCCTCATTTTCACCTGTCCCTTTCTGGGCAGCCTTCATTCGGTCAGGATATTTTTTTTGATCACGGAAATTAAGCGGATCCACAACAGGTGAAGGCACAGAAACTTCTGTGTAGATACCGCCGTCAAAAAGAGCTGAAAAGCGATCACGCGGAGAAATCGCCATGTGGTGGTCACAATTTGTGCAAACATTGAGATTGTCACTCAATTCTCTGTGAAACAACATGGTTCCGCATTCATCACATTTAGTCCAAAGATTATCTGGTGTTTCACGTCGAGAAAAAATCGAATTAATCCGAGGGCGAACGTAGTTGGTGATCCAGTTCATTTGGCCCTCCTGGTATTTTGACCTGTCGATGGATAATGCCACAAGGACATAAATGCAATCAAGCCCGAACCACAAGCCTAGCCACAAGCCAGCCAACAACGATCAGGGCAAAATCAACAGGTAGCCAGAGTGCCATCTGACCCTCATCAGACATACCAAAAGGCAATACAAATAGAGCAAGCCCTGACATCTCATCCGGAATGCCCACCAGTACTATTGCAGAAAAGTTATTGAAAAAATGAACAGCAATTGCGGGGCCAAGAGTGCCAGATCGCGCAGTTAGATCAGCCATAAGCAAACCAAAAACTGTAGCCCAAAGGGCAATGGTAAGCGCATTACTGCCTGCACTGTCAGGCATATAGTGGCCAAGTCCGAATAACACTGCCGGCAAAACAAGCCATACAAACGATTTTCTGAAGCGTGCAGCTAATTGCTGCTGGATATAACCACGGAAAAAAACCTCTTCCGACCCACTTTGAACAATTACAGCGATTACCGCAAAGGGCAGCAACATCAGCCAGTCCCCTTTGTTCATATTCTGAACCAACGGCTCATCAAATCCATAGGGTGGTAACATCCAAAGAGTTAGTGACAAAACGAGCAATGCTAGAGCTACACCAATAAATTGACGTACTGCCAATCTAAGCGGTCCAATCAACGTGATAGCTTTACGTTTATGTAAAAACACACAAACGATCCCTGTTGCCACACCTAACAAGCCAATTTGAAAAAGTACTAAAAACATACCAACAACCGTTTCGCCGGTTTGCCCATCTTCCAAAATTTTCTCAGTTATTTCGGGTCCCAGTAACCCTAAAAACGTTGTCATAATCACCTGAGTGAGCAAAAAGAAGATTCCCGCGACCAGCAAAATACCAATTACCAGTCGCCATACCTGAGAACTGTCGTGAGCAGGTAACACAAACTCTTGATGTGGTACGTAGTTTAGGGACAGAAGCCGCATCATTCTATTAGCGGCTTCACCGCTTCCTTCTGCTGGGGAATGACAACATCAGACCGGCGTAACAGGTCCGCAGTCCCAGTTAAGTTGTGTCCAACTTTTTGCAATAAGCTATACAAAACATTTACGTCATTTTTCATAACCGATCTGAATTCTTCAGCTCCAATTCGCAAAAAGTTTGCATCCGTGGTTGCTGTCAAATTAAATTGTCGCTGCTCGTCTAGAATAACCGCCAAATCTCCAATCAAACGCCCTGGTTCAATGACAGTTATGGGACGTTCCTCACCATTGTTTGAATCATAGCTCAGCAATGCAGCACCAGAAATACAGAGGTAAACAGCGTCTGGCTTTTCTCCTATTGAAAAAATACGATAACCGGATTTCACATTGTACCACTGGGCCGCAAATGCAAGCAATCGCTGGTTTCGGTCATCCAGACCTTCAAAAAGCTCTGTACGTGAGATAGCTCGAATTTTGCGATTTAAATCACCACCTTCTTTGTCCTCATCCTTAACCTGAAGTCCGTCCAGACGACCATCCTTAATCTCAAAAAACAAATCATAGGCGTTAGGGTTTTCAAACGCCTCCTCCATAAAGATTAACGTGGCTTCAGGTAAAAGCTTTCTTAAGGCAAAACGTGTCTTTTGCCGCTGGTTTGATCCATGACTGGCTAGTGCACGATCAAGTATTAAAATATCAGGCCTTTTGATGCTGGCGCGAGAAAATGCAGCGCGTTCATGAAAAACTGTTGGAAGATTCGATCCACCAAGGCCCGTGCGAACGTCAAAAACTGTTTCGGCAACTTGGCGTCTCAGGTCATCATATTTTGATATCAATTCAGCAACTAAATCTTCGATCATTTCTGCCTTGACACCTGCCGTCCTAGCAACGCGACCATAAAGTGCATTTTCCAAAATAGTAAGGCGCGGCAGATAATTATCTGGATCAATTGGAGTGAAAATCGCACTAGTCTGTTCTCTTAAAGAAGCGCCCCGACTCTTACGTATTTTCACAATTTCCTTTTTAAAATCGTCTTGAAATAAGTCGCCAAATTGTTCAGCCGTAAAAGCAAACGGTACTGTCAGTAATAGCGCAAACTCATCATTTGTAAGAGCGCCATCACCTTTTTCGTCCCTTCGTTGCGCAATATCTACTAATTTTTCATATAGAGCTGCTTCGATGTTAACCGATGGGAAGAGTGGGTGGTTGGTGCCATCAGTCCCAAAAGTTTGGTACAAATTTTTAATTAAAGTTTGAGAAATTGCAATTCCTTGTTGAGCTAATCCATTATCAGACAGCAGCTTAATAAGACTACTATCGGATGCCAGGCTTTGCTGGCTAATATCACGGGATAACGAAGCAAAAAACAGATTGCCACCAAGTGGCAGAGCAGGATTGAATTCATCAGGATCAAATCTGTAAACTGAGTCTTTTAGGTCAGTTTTACTTAAACGGGCTTCTACCTTCGAACGGAGCTTTACTATTTTTTTAGCCAAATCGGGATGTTGATGCGGATCAATTCGACTGTTTAACATGCGTCGGAACATAAACTCATCAGTCCCCATAGCTTCTGCCAGTGCAAACCACCATTTCCGAATATCATCAGCAGAATCCAGCCCAGCAAGTGCAGGGTCAACCCAGTCAGTATCAATGTAATCTGTACTGTTGCCCGAACGATGGGCTTCATTACTGGAGTGATTTAACTTGCCTTGCCCACCCTCAACAAAATTTGGACCTGTCATAAGAGGCATCAAAAGATTGCTGCCAAGAGTGCCATTGAATAAGTAAGGTCTGGAATGCGCATAACCAATGCGAGCAGCAACTACTGTTTGGTGTAACTTGGAAAGATCGTATTCAGCTATCGTAATCTTACCATGAGTGGGTAAAAGCTCTCGCGCTAACATTTCGGCCAGCGCCGTGCGCTCAGCCTGATTTTTTACCTGAATTGCAACGCGAGTACCTTGCGGAATTTTCAAATTAATTTGTTCTAACACGATGTTATTTTCGGCATTGCGCACTGTAACATTATCAAAAATAATATCTCCACGCAAATGAGGTATCGGGTTCACCTGTCCATCAAATAAGCTTTCGTCAATCATACCCTTAGGGCCAAAACGTTCAGTCACAATATCCCAACGAAGAGCCATATCTTGTGTCTGATTGTAATAGGCTAACAGTTCTTTCCATGGGCTTGAAAGATCTTTATACGCGGCCAATGCTGCAACGAGTGCACCAACAGTGATGTCTCCGTTAATGGCTAAAAAGCCCCCAACTAAATAGAAAAAGAAGGGTGTTAATTGAGTGATGAAATTATTCAAAAACTTCATAAAAAATTTTTTTTGGTAAATTTTAAATCTTATTTCAAAAATACGCCCTAAGCGTTCCGTGAATTGAGCGAGGCGATATCGTAAACCACCATTTGTACGCAAATCAGATATTCCGGCAGCACTTTCTCCAATTTCAGAAGAAAATGCTCTCACTTCTTTAATTCGTTCCTTATTCAGTAAATTAATCTGGCGTTGCATTTGTGGAATAAGCCACGCCTGCAGTGGGATAAGTGCGATACCGGCCAGTCCAAACCAAACTGATTGTAAAAACAAAAATGTTACGATTATAAGCATCTGTCCCAACTGAAAAACGGGCTGTGCAACCATGTCACCCATTAACCCCCCCATGGGTTCGGCCTCAGAGGTAACCATACTTACCAGCTCACCTTGACTAGTTGAGCGAAAATAATTTCGCGGAAACCGCAACATTCGTCCTATCAATTGATAGCGAAATCTTCTTAATAACCGCTCCGCAGTGACGCCTTTCATCGTATTCAGTTTCATCTTGAGCAGGCCGTGTATAAAAACAGCCACTAAATAACTAAAACAGAGAGACAGTAGGAGTTCGATTTGTGTAACCTGCACTCCAAAAATAAACATGGCACTAGGTCCAGCGCCAATCGCGTCGTTAATAATACGTTTTGGCAACTCCAGTGTAATATACAAAATCGGAAACGTTACTAACGTCAAAGCAAGCAAAAAAAGCTGCTCACGCTTGGAGTGTTTCCATATAAAAGTGAAAAGTGTGGAATCCATTAGCAATCCTGATCAGCAGATTTTGCAATAACTGATTGTTTTTTCTCTGAATTAACGCCGCTGCATCAATTTAATCTTCGATACACAATATTACAACTCTGTGCTTCGTATTCTGATGCTTGCAGGTCGTTCAGGCAATGGGTATTCCGTTCAATAATGCTTTCAGGGAGACTCAGATGCTTAAAGGCAAATTCGACAAATCCAAATTACCCAGCCGTCACGTAACTGAGGGGCCAGCACGTGCGCCCCACCGTTCATATTACTATGCAATGGGCATGACAGAGGAAGAAATTCATCAACCATTAGTTGGAGTAGCTACCTGCTGGAACGAAGCGGCTCCCTGCAACATTGCTCTCAACCGTCAAGCACAATCGGTTAAAGTTGGCGTAAAAGCAGCATTCGGCACACCACGCGAGTTTACAACAATCACTGTCACAGATGGAATTGCCATGGGCCATGAAGGCATGCGCTCTTCATTAGCAAGTCGAGAAGCAATTGCTGACACAGTAGAACTAACTATGCGTGGACACTGCTATGACGCCATCGTTGGCTTAGCTGGCTGTGACAAATCTTTGCCTGGTATGATGATGGCAATGATCCGGCTTAACGTACCTTCAGTTTTTTTATATGGAGGATCAATTCTTCCAGGTCGTACGCCCCAAGGCGCTGCAGTGCCTGCAGAGTATGCTAACCGTGATTTAACAGTCCAAGATATGTTCGAAGCAGTCGGGCATCAACAAAATGGCACTATGACAGAAGCCGAGTTGGAAGTTTTAGAGCGCGTTGCTTGCCCCTCTGCAGGGGCGTGTGGCGGTCAATTCACCGCCAATACCATGGCATGCGTATCTGAGGCGATAGGGTTAGCTTTGCCAAACTCAGCGGGCGCTCCTGCACCATATGAATCTCGTGATGAATATGCGAAAGCCTCTGGTGTTGCTGTGATGAATCTTATTGATAAAAACATCTGTGCACGCGACATCGTTACTCGAAAATCACTGGAAAATGCCGCAAGAATAGTGGCTTGTACAGGTGGATCAACTAATGCCGGTTTACACCTGCCTGCCATGGCCCACGAAGCTGGAATTGATTTCTTCCTGCAAGATGTTTGCGATATATTCCGGGAAACCCCATACTTTGTAGATCTTAAGCCCGGTGGGGCCTATGTAGCCAAGGACCTCTATGAGGTAGGAGGCGTGCCCGTTGTAATGAAAGAACTGCGCAAAGCTGGTTTAATCCACGAAGACTGTCTCACATCTACCGGATATTCTATAGGAGAAGAGTTGGATAAGATTGATCTGGAAGCTGATGGTAAAGTTATCTACCCTATTGAAACGCCTATTACAAAAACAGGCGGTGTTGTGGGCTTAACAGGGAATATCGCTCCCGAGGGAGCGATCGTTAAAGTGGCAGGTATGGAAGCCCAACACCAAATCTTTACTGGCCCTGCCCGGATTTATGAATGCGAACAAGACGCATTTGAAGCTGTACAAAACCGAACCTACGATGAAGGTGATGTATTTGTTATTCGCAACGAGGGACCCTCTGGTGGTCCAGGTATGCGTGAGATGTTGGCGACAACAGCAGCACTTTCAGGCCAAGGTATGGGCAAAAAAGTTGCATTGATTACTGATGGACGCTTTTCTGGTGCAACCCGCGGCTTCTGTGTTGGTCACGTAGGTCCCGAAGCAGCCCACGGGGGCCCTATCGCTTTGTTGAAAGATGGTGACGTTATCACCCTCAACGCAATAGAAGGTTCTATAAATGTTGCATTGTCTGAAGAGGAAATGGAAGAGCGTAAATCCAACTGGAAAGGCCCACGTGAGACCTTATACGGTGCTGGCGCGCTCTGGAAGTATGCAAAATTAGTGGGTTCTACCTACTTGGGCGCCGTTACTCATCCTGGCGCAAAAGCAGAAAGGCACTCCTATATGGATCTATGAAAAATAGCCCTAATATTATACTTTATATTACGATATTAGGGCTAGATTTGATAAAGCAGCTATTAAAAATATTTTGGTTTACTTACCATCGTCACATAAGAATCAATTACTATAACTATGGGTAACGACTGTATCGGTGATATGATCAAAAGACTCAGTTTATTCCCTTTAAAAATGGACGACCACAGATTTCACTCACGGTGCCAATAGCAGCTCCTAATTGTAAAATATCCCCAAGAAACTACTCTGATTTAACAGGTCATAAAACGTATGGAACCGTAGATCTTTTTGACCAAAGTTAGAGAAACACAATCAAAAGTTATTTGTTAGAACTACCTTCAGGATAATTTTAAAAGATGTGAAAAATACAAAAATCTAGTCAAAGTGTCTTATATAGAAGATCATATAACTACAGGTGACTTATTGACTACGTCAAGAATGTTCATATTTTCAGTACAATAAATCAAGAGGTTGTCATGCCCACTATCACCAACCATTTGCCAACAAAAGAACTACAAGCACTGGATGCAGCGCACCATATGCATCCTTTTACTGCTGGTGGTGAATTAGCAGATAAGGGTGCCAGAATCATTACCCGCGCAAACGGCGTATACCTCCACGATAGCGAAGGTAACGAGATTTTGGATGGGATGGCAGGTCTCTGGTGTGTAAATATTGGGTATGGTCGTGCCGAGTTGGCAGATGTAGCAGCGCAACAAATGAAGCAATTATGTTACTACAATACTTTTTTTCAAACTACACACGTTCCAGCAATAGCTCTGGCACAAAAAATTGCTGAGCTTACACCAGATAAACTAAACCATATATTTTTTGCTAGCTCAGGTTCAGAGGCAAATGATACAAATATTCGGTTGGTACGCACTTATTGGGCCACCAAAGGTAAACCAGAAAAAAAGATCATAATAAGCCGAAAAAATGCTTACCATGGATCATCAGTAGGTTCAGGTTCTCTTGGTGGTATGACCCCGATGCATGAACAAGGCGGCCTGCCAATACCGGACATAATACATATTAATCAACCTAATTGGTGGGCTGAAGGGGGAGATAAATCCCCTGAAGAATTTGGAATCGCTAAAGCAAAAGAATTAGAAGAAGTAATAATGGGACAAGGTGAAAATCGCATTGCCGCATTTATTGCTGAACCAATTCAAGGCGCAGGTGGAGTAATAATACCTCCCAACACATACTGGCCAGAAATTCAACGTATATGCGACAAATATGAAATTCTTCTTATAGCTGACGAAGTAATTTGTGGTTTTGGCCGAACTGGAAACTGGTTTGGCTCTCAAACAATGGGCATCAAGCCGCACATTATGACTATCGCAAAGGGACTGAGTTCTGGCTATCAGCCTATTGGCGGCTCTATCGTGTGCGATGAAGTGGCAGAGGTCATCGGATCGGGCGAGTTCAATCACGGCTATACCTATTCAGGACATCCTGTCGCTTCCGCCGTAGCTTTAGAAAACATACGACTTCTAGAGGAAGAAAACATATTGGATCATGTGCGCAAAGTTGCTGCTCCAGCTTTGAAAGAAATGTGGCACAACTTAGGCGATCATCCCTTAGTTGGAGAAACTACAATTGTCGGAATGATGGCATCGTTAGCACTCACTCCAAATAAAGAAAGCCGCGCCAAGTTTGCAATGGAGGCCGGCACCGCTGGTTTTACATGCCGCGAAAGATGCTTTGCCAACAATTTAATTATGCGTCACGTCTACGATCGAATGGTAATTTCGCCCCCACTGGTAATCACTCCCGAGGAAATCAAAGAAATGGGCAAAAGGGCACGATCTGCCTTAGATGAATGTTATACAATATTAAAAGAGCATAACCAGTTGAAACCTGCGACCTGAAAGCCTTCCTTAACCAGTCCAGTCGTCCACTTTATTTAACACAAATATTTTGTGCATCATAATATTGTCAGGTTGGCAGTACTCAAATTTCTGAGCTGAACTGTCAAGTAGCCACTATACTTATTATACTTATTGCTTGGGAAAATTTCAAAACTGAATTGAATTACAAACTCATATTGTGCGTAATTATGCCAACTCCAAACATTTCTCTATTTGTCAATATCATGGTTATTCATAACTGAGAAACCGCTTAGTTGGCACTATCAGGATTACGTCTTATAAAACGGTAATGGCTACTCCATCTTCCTAATTTTTGATCTGATGATTCTATTAATTAACCACCCAGCAGCTCAGAATTTATATACAAAGCTGCTTTTAGAGGGCAAAACTCTTAATGAATAGCTTATCTATTGAAAAATTTTGCTCTTATTGGTTGCAAACCTATCCCAGTCTCATGTTACGATCCCCCAAAGATGCGGAGCGCCGCTGAAAGAAAATAGGAGCCTTCTTTGGCTAATACAAAGACCAAAAACGCGTTTGTAGAATTTGAGCGCGTGCAAAAAAGCTATGACGGGGAAACACTCGTCGTGAAGGACCTCAACCTGACATTGTCACAGGGCGAGTTTTTGACAATGCTTGGTCCATCTGGATCTGGCAAGACAACATGCTTGATGATGCTAGCCGGATTCGAAACAGCGACCCACGGCGATATACGTTTGGACGGAGTTTCAATAAATAATATCCCGCCGCACAAGCGTGGCATTGGAATGGTATTTCAAAACTATGCTCTATTCCCACATATGACTGTAGCTGAAAATTTAAGTTTTCCTCTAGAAGTACGTAAAATAGGAAAATCTGACCGTGAACAAAAAATTATGCGTGCTTTGGGTATGGTCCAAATGCAGGATTTTGCCAGCCGTCGACCTACACAACTCTCAGGCGGCCAACAGCAGCGGATTGCCTTGGCGCGAGCATTGGTCTTCGAGCCTGAACTGGTTTTAATGGATGAACCCCTTGGTGCACTAGACAAACAGTTACGGGAAACGCTGCAATTCGAGATTACCCGTTTAGCGCATGAATTAGGGATCACAACTGTTTATGTTACCCACGACCAAACGGAAGCTCTAACAATGTCCGATAGAGTTGCAGTCTTTGATGACGGCCGCATACAACAGCTAGATTCACCCGATAAGCTTTATGAAGAACCACAAAATAGTTTTGTAGCTCAGTTTATTGGGGAAAATAATACGCTTGACGGTGTAATTAAAGAAATCAACGACGGTGTAGCCCTAGTGCAGCTGGATGGTGGCGATATCATAGACGCAAAGCCAGTCAATGTGACCAAAACGGGCGAACGAACCCGCGTATCTATCCGTCCGGAACGTGTTGAAATGGATCCAGGCCGCCTCAAACCAGACGCTCATACCCTGAAGGCCGAGGTTATGGAGTTTGTATATATGGGCGACCTTTTTCGAACTCGGCTTCGAGTAGCAGGCATCGATGACTTTATCATCAAGACACGAAATGCGCCTGACCAAATAAGACTGAAGCCTGGCGAACAAATTGAAATTGGCTGGATGACAGAGGATTGCCGTGCACTTGATGCATGAAAGTATTAAAGGATACGTCGCACCCAAATAGGTAGGGTCGATGGAAAATGGGGCGGTTGCGATACCCGGAGATCACCTCATAAAATAAACCCGGGTTTAGTAAGTGGAGAAAAGGTAATGAATCTTACCAAAACGCTAATGACCACAACGGCTCTCACAGTTGCAGCCAGCATGGTTTCAGCCGACGGCCATATGGCAAATGAAATGACAATTGTTTCATGGGGTGGCGCTTATTCGGCATCACAAAAAAATGCTTACCATGATCCCTATTCTGCAAACACGGGTGTCACAATTATCAATGATGAAAGCTCTGCAGAAGCCGTTGCAAAGTTACGTGCTATGAGTGAGGCAGGAAATGTCACTTGGGACGTAGTTGACGTTGTTGCAGCAGATGCCATCCGTCTTTGCGATGAAGGCCTTGCAATGGAAATTGATCCTGACACCATGCTCGCAGCTGCACCGGACGGTACGTCTGCAGCAGATGATTTTGGTGATCTTATGGTCAGCGATTGCTTCATACCCCAGATCGTCTATTCGACAACTTTTGGTTATCGTACAGACATGGTTGGCGACACACCACCTACGTCAGTATGCGCCGTCTTCGATACTGACGCCTATCCGGGCAAGCGTAGTCTTGAAAAACGCCCAATCAACAACATGGAATGGGCACTGCTTTGTGACGGTGTAGCCAAAGAAGATGTTTATGACGTTTTGGAAACAGACGAAGGCCAACAACAAGCCCTCGACAAGTTAACAACGATAAAAGACGATGTGATTTGGTGGTCAGCTGGCGCCGACACCCCTCAACTTTTAGCCGATGGCGAAATTGTTATGGGTTCAACGTATAACGGCCGCTTGTTTTCTTTAATAGTAGAGCAAAAGCAGCCTGTTGCGATGCTTTGGGACGCGCAAGTTTTCGACCTAGACGGATGGATCATCCCAACTGGACTTTCTCCAGAACGTCAAGCGCGTGCACTAGACTATATTATGTTTGCTACAGACACACAGCGTCTAGCAGATCAAGCTAAATATATTTCTTACGGCCCTGCGCGTGCATCGTCAGCCCCTCTAGTTGGTAAGCACGAGGAACTAGGGATTGATATGGCTCCTCACATGCCAACCGATCCAAACAATGCCAAGAACACTTTCCTGTATAATTTTGAGTTCTGGGCAGATTACCGCGACGATATCGACGCAAAATTCCAAGCTTGGTTGGCGCAATAAATATTGTGAGAGGTAATTAGCCTCGCAGTACCAACGTCTAATCATGGGGCAAGTTTTACATTTGCCCCATGAGAAAAAAATCGGAGACGATCATGCCTAAAGGTTATATCATTGGCCACATAACCGTGAACGATCCAAAGGCTTACGCTGAGTATATTGCAAAAGATACTCCCATTCTTCTTAAACTAGGTGCAGTTCCAATCGTACGCGGGGGTCAATCCACTATACTTGAAGGTGAAGTTGAAAACCGCCATGTTATTTTTGAATTTCCGTCTTACAAAGATGCATTGGCGGCATATAACGATCCAGATTATCAGGAAGTTGCAAAGATCCGACACCAATCTGCAAGTAGTACCATCCTTGTTGTAGAGGGCGTATAAATGTCCGCTGCAAATACCTCCAGTCCAGTACTTGCTGCTGATGGCTCACCGTTAAAACGCAGTCTGAAACATGCCCTTCGTCGTCAAAAACTGCGTGCGTTAGCTCTGATTGCGCCACTACTTATTTTTGTTTTAATCACATTCATTTTTCCCATTGCATCAATGCTGTTTCGTTCTGTGCAAAACGATATTGTCCCTAATACTCTTCCCTACACGGTTCAGGCTTTAGCAGATTGGGATGCCAACAAAGACCCCTTACCACCTGAGACAGTATTCACTGCAATGTATTTTGACATGTTTCCTGCGGCTGAAGCTAAGAGGCATACCAGGCTGGGGACACGCCTCAATTATGAACAAACTGGCATCTCTTCTTTATTCCGCCAAACTGGGCGAAAGCTGGATGATTTAGGCAAGAAAATCGAAAAGTTACTTTCTAAATTGGACACTGCTTGGAACGATGGCGAAACATGGTACGAACTTTTCAATGCAGACCAAAATATAGCAGAAATAACCTTGCTGCAAACTCAGCGAAACCGGATCGCCAAACTGACTGACAGCGATACAAACGGTGATATAAATTTCGCACCAAGTGCAGAAATTGCAAAGTTTCTGCCACTTACTACCAGAGCCTACACAGCGTGGGCAGTTTACACATCTACCCAAAATGGAAAAGATCCCGCTGCGGCAAATCCCTGGGAAGCTGTCCCTGTTGCACTCGTTCTTGATCTTAAAACGGCTGATCTGTCAGACTACTCAGGTCCACACGTAGAACTCCTCCAAGAATTGCAAAAAGCTGATTTACCGTTGACGAGTTTTACTGAAACTTTTACCAACTATGACCCTGACTGGGCTACCGTGACACCATGGGAGACAATCCAAACACATTCAGGGCTTTATACATCCGGCTATTTTCTTAATGCCGTTGATGCACAAAAAACCCCTGCAGGTATTGCCTGGCAGCCTGAAGATAAACAAATCTTGCAAAAGCTATTCGTTCGAACGTTGATTATGTCACTTGTTATTACAGGGTCTTGCATAATGCTTGGCTATCCGGTTGCTTGGCTGTTAGCAAATCTGCCAATGCGCAAAGCAAACATACTTCTCATTCTTGTACTATTGCCCTTTTGGACATCTCTTTTGGTAAGGACATCTGCTTGGAAGGTGATGTTACAACAGCAAGGCGTAATCAATGACATTCTTGTCTGGATTGGCTTAGTAAACGACGCCGAAAGGCTCATCATGATAAATAACCAATTTGGCACTATCGTCGCCATGACACACATCCTTTTACCATTTATGATTTTACCAATGTATTCTGTCATGCAGACAATACCGCCCAGTTATCTAAGAGCTGCTAAGTCTCTAGGTGCTACCAACTGGACAGCATTTTGGCGAGTATATTTTCCTCAATCTGTACCAGGTATTGGGGCAGGTAGTATCCTCGTATTCATTTTAGCAATTGGATATTATATCACACCAGAGATCGTTGGTGGTACTAAGGGCGTCTTTATCTCAAACCGCATCGCCTACCATATTTCATCATCCCTCAATTGGGGCTTAGCAGCTGCTCTGGGATCTATACTACTGGCCGCTGTGCTCATTCTTTATTGGGCATATGACCGGATTGTAGGCATCGATAACGTCAAGCTGGGATAATAGAATGGCTCTTCCTCCATATGCAACATTTGGCCAAAGAGTTTGGCACTACTCCTTCCGAGTAATCTGCGCACTGATTTTCATTTTTTTAATTGCTCCTATTATTGTTGTGATGCCATTATCATTTAATGCGCAAGATTTTTTTACATTCACTCCAGAAATGCTCCGTTTCGACCTTGATGGGTATTCCCTCAAACACTACGATGATTTTTTCACCAATAACGAATGGCAACGCAGTCTTAAAAATTCTTTAATAATTGCACCCATTGCAACAATTATATCTGTCAGTCTGGGAACTTTAGCAGCTATTGGTCTCAGTCAAAGTCACGTACCATTTAAGGGTACAATCATGGCAATTCTAATTTCGCCCATGATTGTTCCTTTGATTATTTCAGCAACTGGTATGTTCTTTTTTTACTCTTCATTAGGGAACTGGATGGAAAATAATCTAGGGTTAGACAAAAACTTTGTTGGCTATATTAAAGTCATTCTAGCGCATGCTGTCCTTGGTATTCCGTTTGTGATCATTACAGTAACAGCAACCCTCGTAGGGTTTGATAAATCCCTTACGCGCGCTGCAGCTAACATGGGGGCTAATCCAGTTACAACATTCTTTAGAGTTCAGATGCCTCTGATACTCCCCGGTGTAATCTCAGGAGGGCTTTTTGCCTTCATTACATCTTTTGACGAAGTTGTCGTAGTACTTTTCGTAGGCTCAGCCGGACAAAAGACCCTCCCATGGCAAATGTTCACTGGTTTGCGCGAACAGATCAGCCCAACAATTCTAGCTGTTGCAACATTATTAGTGGTAATCTCCATATCACTACTTACAGTTGTCGAATTGCTAAGGCGTCGAAGCGAGAAATTGCGCGGCATGTCACCAGGCTGACTCCTATTTAACCACAATGCATTTGGTTTTAATTACATAATACTGGATGAAAGGCCCTTTTAGCTACGACTACGTTTTACTTTACGCTTTAACTTCGCAGCTTGCCGTTTTGCCTTAGTAGGCTTACGGCGCGGGTTCCTTACAGCAAAATTTTTTCTTCCTTTTGGCAAGGCTGCACCATCCAAGGCCAACAATTCAAGCGCAATGCCACCTGTTGTAGGAATAACCTCAGCCAATCGAACAGTAGCTCTCTGACCAAGGCTGATTATAACACCTGTATCCGAGCCTATTAAAGTATTGGTTTCGCGATCATAATGAAAATATTCTGACCCAATTGACCGCATCGGCACCAACCCATCAGCACCACTATTATCCAATTTAACAAAAATACCAAATTTAGCTATTCCAGCCACACGACCTTCGAGTTCACCTCCAACCTGTTCACTCAAAAAAGCGGCAAGATAACGGTCAGTAGTATCTCGTTCAGCAACCATAGAACGGCGTTCAGTTTCAGATATATGAGCCGCTGTCTTATCTAATTCTTCTATATCCCTCGGCGAAAGCCCATCATCACCCCATCCATGGGCTGACACCAGTGAACGATGGACAACCAAATCGGAATACCGTCGAATTGGAGAGGTAAAATGTGCGTAACTGCGTAATGCCAGTCCAAAGTGACCGAAGTTCTGCGGGCTATAATAAGCCTGTGTCATTGATCGCAACGTGGTCATATTAATTAATTCGGCACAATCTGTTCCCTCTGCTTGAGACAACAAACGGTTAAGATGGGCCGTTTTTAAAACTTGGCCCTTAGCCAGATTCAAACCCGCCGCCTGCGCCGTGTCACGCAAATGATCCAACTTTTCTGGTGACGGTTCCTCATGGACCCTAAACAAAAGAGAAGACGCTTTTTCGTTTAAAGTTTCTGACGCAGCAACATTTGCCAAAACCATGAATTCTTCAATTAAACGATGGGCATCAAGCCGGTCCTTAAAATTGACAGATTGTACTTTGCCAACTTCATCCAGTGTGATTTGTCGTTCCGGCAAGTTAAGCTCCAGCGGTTGACGTACACGTCGCGCTTCAAGCAAGGCTGCGTAAGCCGCATAGAGAGGTTGGAGAACAGGTTTTAAAAAAGGATTCGTTCGCAAATTGGGTCTGCCATCGATAGCAGCTTGCACTTCCTCATAATTCAATGAAGCAGGTGATCGCATCAATGCACGGTGAAACGAGTGTGAAATCTTTTCACCCTTGGCATTAATTTGCATCCGCACGGCAATACACGCGCGGGGTACGCCTTCTTTTAACGAACATAAATCACCAGATAGACGATCCGGAAGCATTGGTACCACTCGATCAGGAAAATAGCTGGAATTGCCACGTTTCTTTGCTTCATGGTCAAGCGCGGATCCAGCGGGGACATAAGCCGCTACATCTGCGATTGCGACCCAAATAATATGACCCCCTTTGTTTCTTGGATCCGTATCCTCATGAGCATAACACGCATCATCATGATCCCGCGCATCCCATGGATCAATCGTGATTAATGGCATCTCACGAAAATCTTCGCGCCCATCCAGTCCTACAGCTTTCTTTTCATCAGCTTCCGTTATTACTGCATCAGGAAAAGAGTCTGGTATTCCATGTTCATGGATCGCAATTAGTGATACGGCCTTTGGCGCAGATGGATCGCCCAAACGAGATATAATTCGGCCTTGAGGCAGTCCGATACGAGGCTTAGGGCCCGCCTGCTCCACCTCAACAAGTTCACCATCTTTGGCTCCGTGAGTGGCATTGGCAGCAATAAACCATTGTCGATCAGTGCCTTTGCCAACAGGTAAAACTTGCCCCCCCTCGGCTGCTACACGAAAGACGCCTAGTACACGGTTTGGGTTAGCTGCAATTCGGCGGATCAAACGAGCTTCATAATGATAATCGTGGCCCTGCACCAATTTCAGGCGAGCCAATATTCTATCTCCCCCTCCTAATGCAGGGTCAGAAGAGCGCAGAACTATCAAAACTTTGGGTACAATGCCAGTTCCTCGCCATTCCATTGGAGAAGCAAAAAGATCTCCGTCCAAATCTGGTGACAATACCTGCAATACACTAACAGGAGGTAGCCGCTCCAGATCTTGGTGAGATTTTTTACGCTTCTCAAGGTGCCCAGCAGCTTCGAGCTCTTTTAGTAAGCGCTTCAAGTCAATCCGCGCCGCACCTTTGATGCCAAAGGCTTTGGCAATATCACGTTTCGCATTCAGTGCTGGGTTAGCGGAAATCCAGTCTAGGATTTCGGATTTTGTGGGAATACGCGTCATGGCTTTTAGTTAGCACGGAGATTAGTATTCGTCATGCCAAATCTTGTACGGTATCAACGTCCAAAAGCGTACTGACATACGCAATACGTTGGGACCCAAAGGCTAATACGCTATCATCCATTGCATATTCTGTCGACCATCGGACGCTCGCAAGCATATTAGGACGACAGCGGTTTCCTGCCTTTACGCCAATCAACCAGTACCCACCATCAAAAGCGGGGCCAAAAACCGCATTATTTTGTCCAAGTTTTGCAAAAGCTTCCGCCACTCGCACAGAAGTAATACCTGGAACATCAGCACCAATCACACAGACTGGCCCGGCAACCCTGCGTAGCATTCGCACTATACGGTCTCCAAGATTTCCATTCCCTTGTGGCCAACGCTTGAATTGACTGGGCCACGTACGTGCTTGCATCCCAGCCACATCAGGCGTTACCGAAAGAATAATTTCCCATCTAGGATCATTTATTCGACGCAAGAGTGAACGTACTTGGTGGCGAAACCACCATGCTGCAGAAGTCATCCCGATATCTTGACCAAGACGCGTTTTGACACGCCCAGGTTGTGGCACTTTAACCATGACTACCAAGGTGGGCTTCATAAAATACACTCCATGTCACGATGTGGAATGCCTGCATCTTCATAGACCGGACCAACTACTTTAAATCCCAATTTTTCATAGAAATTCAATGCATGGACCTGAGCACCTAATCTAGCAATTTCAACACTTTTTTGGCCCCCTGCGGCTACCAAGCAGGATTGAATAATCGCAGAACCCAGTCCCCTTCCACGCATCTTTTTCAACACACAAACACGGCCAATCTTCGCAATATTTCCCAAAAATAATAATCTCGCAGTTCCAACTGGTTGGTCTTTTACCCTTGCTAAAAAATGCAGCGCGTCACAATCTAAGCCATCAACCTCATCTGCTTCATTTACATTTTGTTCTTCAATGAAGACAGAACGGCGTAAAGCATGACATAAATCTATGTCTTTTGTCTCTGTAATCGTCCAATTCATGCAAAATAGTCTCGCAAAATTCGGCCATAAATAGATTTCAGCTTGTGTATGTGCTCAATGGCGACATGTTCATCAACCTGGTGCATAGACTGGCCTAAAAGACCAAATTCAACAACAGGGCAATGATTTTTCACAAAACGCGCATCAGACGTACCGCCAGACGTACTTAATCTCGGAATAACACCTGTTTCTTCTTTAACAGATTTTATTACCAAATCAGATAAAGGACCAGGTGGCGTTAAAAAACTTTCTCCCGAAACTTTTACTTTCATATCAATTTTGACATCATAAGTCTCTGCAATTGTATCTGCTTTTGTACGCAACCAAGTCGTTAAACTTTCACCGGTATGGGAATCATTAAAACGAATATTAACCGTAGAGCAAACTTGTGCCGGAATTACGTTATTTGCCAAATTTCCAACATCAACAGTTACAATCGCAAGAGTAGACGCATCAAAATGCTCAGTCCCCTTATCCAATTCATAACTGCCCAGTTGATCCATAAGCCGCATCATCGGGTTTAATGGGTTTTTGGCATTGTGTGGGTAGGCAGAGTGTCCCTGCTTACCAATAACAGTGAACCATGCTGTCATAGAACCACGCCGACCAATTTTTATCACGTCACCCATGGAGTTTGGACATGTTGGCTCGCCTACCAGACAAACACTCATGACCTCATTAGTATTATTCATATGGTCCAGCAAGGCCATGGTACCATCAATGGCATCACCCTCTTCATCACCAGTTATTGCCAGTATTACCGCTCCATCGGGAGGTGTTTCTCGTACAAAATCAATTGCCGCTGCTGTAAACGCTGCAACCCCAGATTTCATGTCGGTAGTACCTCTGCCATACATAAGGCCATTTTTTACTTCAGCACCAAATGGCGGCATAGTCCAATCTGTTTCAACGCCAACTGGCACCACATCTGTGTGCCCATTAAAGCCGAATGAACGGTCATGGCCTTTAGAACCCCAGCGCGCAAAAAGATTTCGAATACCGCCTCGATCCGCCCATGCACACTCAAATCCCTCAGCATGAAGCAAATCATACAATACATCCATTGCGCCTGCATCCTTTGGGGTAACTGACGCACAGCGGACCAAATCAGCAGTTAATCGGACAGGGTCAATCGGATGCATTTAAAAGCCTTTCAGACTGCTTCATAGTTAGTTACTGACAAAAGACACAATTCAGGTTTCTTACAACAGCAAAAAAATCAAGTCAGCTATCATTTTCTTATATTAGAATTTTGCATAATTTTCACGGCAACGAACATTCTGAACAAGAATTAAATCTACATTTTAATTTCACATAAGATATTACTTTTGTTACAGAGACACCTGATTAACTGTAGAGTAACTTATTTACCTTCTTATTCATAAAATGGTGTTACCTGCGCAACGATGACAGAATTTTCATCCAACGCACGCTGCATTAGATCACGCTCATCATCACCGATTTCTTGTCCCTCAACAGTCCGCTCAGTTACCGTCCCATAACCAGTGACATCCAATGGTGCAGTGTCAGCCTGTTTGAGTAATGCAACAGTCTCACGCACTGCCTCGGCTTCATCTACTCCACTAGCAAAACACATCAAGGCGGCTCCTGTGGCCCCTTTAGGCAAACCATCACCTGCTTTACGTCCAATTTGCACCAGCAAAGTATAAACTTGCTGGCGTGAAGGTTTATTAGGCTTTTTCACTACATCAATCACGCAGCAGCTCATTTATTGAAGTTTTTGAGCGGGTACGCTCATCCACCCGCTTAACAATAACAGCACAATAAAGATTTATACCATTTTTGGAAGGCATGGATCCCGCTACCACGACAGATCCTGATGGTACCTCCCCATACATAACTTCACCAGTTTCACGATCCACGATCTTAGTCGACTGGCCGATGAAAACACCCATCCCCAAAACGGAACCCTCTCGCACGATACAGCCTTCAACAACTTCAGAACGAGCACCAATGAAGCAATTGTCCTCAATAATAGTCGGACCCGCCTGCATTGGCTCGAGAACACCGCCGATACCAACACCACCAGAAAGATGTACGTTTTTTCCAATTTGCGCGCACGAGCCAACCGTAGCCCATGTATCAACCATTGTGCCTTCGTCAACATAAGCTCCAAGGTTCACAAAAGACGGCATAAGTACCACCCCCGGAGCTATAAAAGCTGATTTACGTACAATACAGTTAGGCACAGCTCGGAAACCCGCCGCGTGCCATTGGCTATCACCCCAATCTTTGAATTTACTATCAACCTTGTCCCACCAACCACTATTTTGTGGGCCGCCATCTTGTCTCTCCATATCTTTGATACGAAAACCTAGTAACACAGCCTTTTTTACCCACTGGTTTACATGCCAAGAGTTGTCGTCTTGCCGCTCTGCTACACGCAGATTACCGCTATCAAGCGCGTTCAAAGTATCTTCGATTGCATCACGAATTTCACCGGTAGTGGCAACCGTAATATTATCACGATCATCCCAAGCAGTTTCAATTGCAATTTCAAGCTGGGCATTAGACATTTGGATTCTCCCCGAAAAGCGTCGCGCAGCTTAGACAACAAAGTGACAGCCCATGCAATCATATCTGGGCAACTGATCATCATCGCGCTACGGCTGTGTTACATAACAAGGAGCAAACAAGTATGAACGATGATCGACATAGTCCATTTCGCGATGCATACACCGACCGTACTGCAACTGAAGGCGCGCCAGATACACCACAAACCCGTTCACCTTCATACGCATTGGCATTTGCCGACAATGAGTTCATGGCCCGTGAGGATTTACGTTCTGTACGATTACAATTGGAATTGCTCAAACCTGAATTAATGATGAATGAAGCTCAGATAGAATCCACCATCGTTCTTTTTGGTGGTGCACGTATCCCTGATCCTATCAATAAAGATGATGCCCGCACTCAAACTCTTTCCGACCTGTCATATTTTTATGACGAAGCTCGCGAGTTTGCGCGATTAATGACACAGAAATCAATAAAAGCAGGTGGCTGCAAAAATGTTATTGTTACAGGTGGTGGTCCCGGCGTGATGGAGGCAGGTAATCGTGGTGCTTATGAAGCGGGTGGAAATTCAATTGGACTAAACATTGTTTTACCGTTCGAACAGGCACCAAACGCTTATGTTACCCCAGATCTAAGCTTTAATTTTCACTATTTTGCCATCCGTAAAATGCATTTCCTGATGCGTGCTCGAGCAATCTGCGTATTCCCAGGGGGCTTTGGAACACTTGATGAGTTGTTCGAAACGCTGACCTTAATTCAGACTGGCCGGATGGAGCGTATACCCTTTCTTTTATTTGGGCAGGATTTTTGGAAAAAAATTATCAACTGGGAAGCTTTATCAGACGCCGGTACTATTTCAGCTGATGACCTAAACTTATTTCGCTTTGTTGATAGCGCACTAGAAGCAATGGACATTATCAAAATGTGGGGCACAACCGAAAAACGAGGTGCGGTTCCTGGGAGATAGAAAAATCCTTAAGTAAAATAGCTACATCAATTTTAACCGGAACTATCCCTCAAGCCCTACCTCTGCCGCAATCTGTTTGCGTGATTTTCGTGCACGCTCTGTTGCAGATTTTAATTGGCCGCAGGCCGCCATGATATCTTCACCTCGAGGTTTACGAACAGGACTAGAATAGCCAGCCTTATGGATAATATCCGCAAACGCCCGAATTCTATTATTAGAACTTCGTGTATAGGGCGCTCCAGGCCACTCATTAAACGGTATTAAATTAATTTTGGCGGGGATGCCTTTAATAAGTTCAACTAGTCTATGTGCGTCTGCATCACTGTCATTAACACCGCTCAGCATAACATACTCAAAGGTAATACGTTCAGAGTTACTTACTTTAGGATAGGCACGCAGTGCTGCAAGAAGAACTTCAATATTCCAGCGCTTGTTGATAGGAACCAGTTTATCGCGTACTTCGTCTGTCGTTGCATGGAACGATATAGCTAATTGGCAACCAATCTCTTCAGCTGTGCGAGCTATCTCAGGCACTACGCCCGAAGTCGACAGAGTAATCCGACGTCGCGAAAGTTGAATTCCCTCAGGATCCATAGCAATTTTAATTGCATCCCGCACATTTTCAAAATTGTAGAGTGGTTCACCCATGCCCATCAGTACAATATTTGATAATTGGCGGGTTTCACTGTTCGGGTTACCGGGTACCGGCCATTCTTCAAGATCATCACGAGCCACCATCACCTGCCCAACAATTTCACCTGCTGTCAGATTACGTACTAGCCTTTGTGTCCCAGTATGACAAAAGGAACAAGTCAGAGTGCATCCAACCTGCGATGATACACAAAGAGTACCGCGTCCTTCTTCTGGGATATATACCACCTCAACTTCATGGCTTCCCGAAATTCTTACCAACCATTTACGCGTTCCATCAGAACTAATCTTTTTGGATATTACCTCAGGGATTTTAATAATGAATTTTTCAGCCAGCTCTGCACGAAATGACTTAGACAAGTTTGTCATATCATCAAAATTACGCACACCCCACTGATAAATCCATTGCCATATCTGCCTTACCCGCATCTTGGCCTGTTTTTCAGGTGTCCCAATAGCAATAAGTTCATCCCACATTGCCTGCCGAGTTAAACCAACAAGGTTCATGGGCCCCTCTGGCTTACTCCGAGGAACAGTCATTACATTCTGAACAATTGGCGCACCAGCCATAACATCTTCCATTCAAGTGAGATTGACATAACTTCATCAACCAAAAATGAGGAGGTCGACAAAGGAGCTACATTACTTTCATTCAAACCACAAAATTTGTAGAATTAGCTCGGGTTTTAATCTTTTCGAAGTTCATTTTGCAAAATAAAAATATAGGACGTTATAAGTTCCTAACTTAATGACAAATGTAACCTAAAACGTAAAAAATATTCTCACTTGAGATTTTCTTAAGCTTCTTAGCTACCGCAACGCTTCTCTGCATCTTCAACGGCGGCAGTAAAACCTAACAATGAAAATTTATCTTCTGTAGTGGTGCCACGGCTCGAAATACCCGTAACAATAGCATTCGCACCACGCTTCATTGCTGTAACAATTTTAGCATCTTCGGCCGGCGATGCTGGCCAAGCCCATTCGCCTTCAGTGAAAAACTTAAATTCTTTACCACTGATATTTACGTTTACGGTTGAATCTTTTCTGAATGGGTAACCTCCAGTAAAGGTTACCTGCGCTTTGACATTCGAACTTGGTTGGTAAAAGACCATTAGAAGAATATCCCCACGGGTTGCTGCCACCACTCGGCCATCACGCGTATTAACAGTCTCTTTTGGTGTTGTTACACTCCAACACTCAGTAGGATTATCTTCAACGAAAACGCTCCAATCAGTTTTAGAACTAACTAAGTTGTTACTTTTTTCTTGTGCAGTAACAGCCTGAGCCACAAACGAAGCTGCAAAAACCGCAAGCAATATATTTGACAAAAATCTCATGTCACAGTCTCCAAGCTATTCAAACTTCAACACACATCACTGTTCCCTAGGTACATGATTCTTAATTCATGTACTTGCAAGGTGGGTAATTGTTCTCGACAACTGGCACAATAGCGCGAAACCCGCGATGCATGAAAGACAAAATGGCAACTTTTTGCTCATAAATGAGGTAAATTATGACAACAGCAGTACCTATGGCCGAGGTTTGGCGCGGCCCCTTCCTAGAGAGTGTACATTATGGGCATGCGGTCATCTGCGATGCCAAGGGAGAAATCATTCAATCTTGGGGAAATCCCGACGCGATTGTACTAGCTCGCTCATCATCAAAGATGATCCAAGCTTTGCCACTCATCGAAAGTGGAGCTGCGGCGGCATATGGATTAACCTGCGAACAACTGGCTTTAACCTGTGCATCACATAATGGAGCTGCTATTCACACAAACCTTCTAAAAATATGGCTCGAAAATATTGGAAAGTCAGATGAAGATTTCTTATGTGGGCCTCAAATGCCAAATGATAACGATACCAAAAACTCGTTGATCAAGTTAGGAAAAAAACCTTGTCAAATACATAACAACTGTTCTGGAAAACACATAGGGTTTTTGACGCTAGCCAACCACCTCAATGCCGGTGCCAACTACATTGATCCAGCACATGCGATCCAGCAAGCTTGTCTTGAAGCTTTTGAGAGAACAACTGGCGAAACTTCTCCAGGTTTTGGAATAGACGGATGCTCTGCTCCCAATTACGCCTGTACGCTTAAGGGCATTGCACGGGCGATGGCAAGGTTTGCCAGTGCCAAGGCCGAAAGTGCAAAAGGACAGCTACGCACTGCAATGATGCTGCATCCCGATCTCCTTGCAGGAGAGGGGCGAGCTTGTACCCGCCTTATACGGGCAATGGGCGCTAAAGCTGCCATCAAAACAGGCGCTGAGGGTTTCTTTACTGCTATTTTACCAGAGCAACGTTTGGGAGTTGCACTTAAAATTTCTGATGGCGCGACACGTGCAAGCGAATGTGCAATAGCGCAAATTCTTGTAAAACTGGGTGCATTAGATCCAAATCATCCTGAAGCATTAGCTTTCACAAATGGCCCAATTTTAAATTGGCGAAATGTTGAAACAGGCTATTTAAGGGCTGCGCCAAGCTTACTTTAACTCAATAAAAATAGTAATTTAATCAATTCTGAAACCTACTATAAATTGGTTTGTTGAAATTCGACACTTCCACGGCGTATTCTCAACTGCAAATGTAAACACCTTGGACACATTTTGCATTTGGATCTTTTTCTTCACAATGTAGGCTCATTAATGTCCATTTTCATTGGATTCTCCAGTAAAGCACATCATGAGCTTGAAGTAGAATTACGGCACTCGCTTAAATTCTGAACAAAAATAACCTTGCAAATATAATAAAGCTGTCAGATCTCCAAAATTCACTCGCACTTTGCATTGTTCTGAAACGGCTGGCTTAGCATGTAAAGCTACCCCCGTGCCTGCCCGGTGCAACATAGCAAGATCATTAGCCCCATCACCAACCGCAAGAACAGCTGCGTCATCTAACCCTAGACGTAATGTTATCTCTTCCAGCGCATCAACCTTAGACTGTTTTCCTAAAACAGGCATCTCAACCTCACCCGTCAACAATCCTCTATTTACTTGTAGTATGTTAGCACGGTGTTCATCAAAACCTAGGCGATTTGAAACCGAAGCAGTAAATGCAGTAAAACCACCCGAGACTAAAGCTGCATAAGCGCCATTTGCTTTCATTGTAGCCAAGAGTGTCAAACCGCCAGGCATAAACGATATCCTGCTGGCCAGTACTTCAGAAATAATACTTTCTGGCAAACCTTTCAGCAAAGCAACTCGCTCGACAACGGACATTTCAAAATCCAACTCACCGTTCATGGCTCTGGCTGTGATACGCTCAACCCTATTACCAACACCAGCCATAATCGCTAATTCGTCAATACACTCCTGCTGGATCATCGTGCTATCCATATCTGCCAAAAGTATTGCTTTACGACGACCTGCTAAGGGTTGAATTATGAGGTCAACTCCTAATATCTGAAATTCTGCCCAAACATCCCAAAAATTTTCTGGCATGGTAGATACTTGGAATTCAGCTGCCTCGTTCGGCGACAACCATTTGACATGTCCACCACACCAAGCACTACGCAAACTTTCAACTAATGAGACCCCCAATCTAGGAGCCGTAGGATCAGTAATCAGATTACAAACAAACAAAATTATTTCCGCAAATAGTCAAGGGCTTTAAAGTAAGTAGTATAAAAAGTAACATCGCCTCTAACCCTGACTTACACCACCCCAGCATTTCGACAAAACCAACATTAAGATAGCTTTCTCTCGAGCTAATTGTTTTGCTACCAATAAAAACTATTATGGCTAAATACTCATAATATGTCGACAAGGCGACGCAATATTATTAATTATCAGACGGCAGCTTGAAGCACACTGAAAGTAAGACATAGCCCGCAATAAGAGCAAGGAAAAAACTATGGCCCGTCGTCATGTAAGTAAACTATCTCAAATGCGGATCTTTGGACTTATATTGGCACTATTAGTAGGAGGTAGTGGGCCTCTTTCGGCACAAGACGCGGCCGATACTAGTGCACCAATTTCACTTGCCGCTGATCAAGTAGACGTAAAATTTCGTAACTTACAAATCATGATTGTACCTTTGACAGCTAACGAATTGGCCAGCTTAGCAGGAATTTGGCAGACGCATTTGCAAAAATCTTTAACAATAACAGCCGAGCTATTTCTTTTACTCAACACTGAGAATGCATCGAATGCTACTGATACTCACAAGCTTATTTCTGAAAATCGAGTTGCAAGACAGGCGATTATTGACAATTACGCTGCAGTTTTAGATGGGTGGGAAGCCAAAGGCGCAACTCCAGAAGAATTAAATCAACACAGAACATACATATTAGCAGTTACCCTAAATGCATTACAGCTAGCCGATGCATATTCGGCATTTGATTTCGCAAAAGACTGGGTGATATCTTGGAATGGCGGCATTGGCGTGATTTTGAAGTTAATTATCTTTGCTTTTGCAATTTGGGTTTTAATGCTTTTTGCGCGCATCACCAAAAGCGCCACCGTGCGCAGTCTGGGAAAAGTACCAACATTATCGCGGCTACTGAAAAATTTTATCAGCAAAACAGTGTATTGGATTTCATTTGCGATAGGTTTAATAGTCGTACTAGCTTTGTTTGGGGTCAATGTTACTCCATTATTTGCTGTTTTTGGAGGTGTGTCATTTATTCTGGGATTTGCGCTGCAAGATACTCTGGGAAATTTGGCAAGCGGCTTGATGATAATGCTACTCAAACCATTTGACACGGGTGATTTTATCCGAGTGAGTGGTACGTCTGGCATAGTTGATGACATGACCGTTGTTTCTACAAAAATACGTACACATGATAATCAGGTCATTATTGTTCCAAATTCGAAAATTTGGGGTGATGTTATCACAAATGTTAGTGCATCGGCAGAACGTCGAGTTGATCTGGTTTTCGGCATTAGTTATTCTGATGATGCCAAGTTCGCAATTCGCGTGTTGAGCGATTTGCTAGAAGCCCACCCTAAATGCCTCCCTTCACCCGAATATAAAGTATTTGTGGGAGAATTAGGTGATAACTCAGTCAATATTTTTTGTAGACCATGGTCGAAAACAGAAGACTATTGGGTTGTTTACTGGGATATAATGGCGCAAGCAAAGGAACGTTTTGACCAAGAGGGCATATCTATCCCGTTTCCACAGCGAGATGTTCATATCATCCACGAAAATATTGCTACAGAACCATCAATTTAGATACCCTGTAAAAACTATCTTTTGTGCTAAAAATGGTCGACTTAATCATTAAATTGGCGGCAACATTATCGTTGTCAGAATTAAATATTTAAATTCAATCGGATAGATAACTCTCTATAAAATCTTAAAAACTGATGTGTAATCATCTAGCCCATATTAACTTTAGACATTTGTAGTTAACAACTTGACGTCCTTGTGACTAGCATTGCTATCACCTTGATACTAAACCTTATGTACTGCACTAGGAAGCAGCCGATACTACAATTACAGAATTGTGAATGCTGAATAAGGAATAACTATAATGAAAATAATACAATCCCTTGCTGCCATCACAGCTATCTCATTTGCTACCAGTGCTGTTGCTGAAGATAACAAACCAGTAGAATGGCTATTCGTACATACAGCACCCATTGCCGAGTTAACCTCTGACACGACACTAGTGATGCCAGTAACAAGAGACATCTTTGCATTCACGGATAGACCTAATCGTAAGCACGGATACATGAATGCCCATGAATGGGTGTCAGCATGGGGTGAAGGCGATACGTTCAAAACTGACCCGCCGAATGCAGTTTTAACTTGGATGGATGGAGATGATGTTAAAGAAGCTGAGATCATAATTACAGATGCTACTGTGGAGAATTATGGCAGGACGATTGCTTATGAAGTGAAAGGGGGAATCAGGGACTTATTCAATGGCCAACAGGCAGGGGCATCGTTATTTGTTGACGGCAGAGGGGGGTGTGGCAGCGCACTGTTTGGTGCAGGATGCGATCAATAATTGAATGAGCCTCAATAATAGCCAGCCTTCGAAGCTGTAACTTTGTAATCAGGCTATCATTAAACTGTTGGCCTGTCAGCTTGGGTGATGGGAGTTATAGCCTGATTACAAAGTTCCTAGCGAAACCGGAGATGCGAGAAGTGGACATAACGTTGCCTGCCTGTGATTGAGCTTGGCCTAGGCTGTCGCACGTTGCTCAAATTGTAAATAATTGATTGCCGCTTTGGGGCTCGGCTCGGTCACCTGAGTAATTCAGTCGGTTATCTCGGGCCTGAATGTCAGCTTTTTCCCGTGCTCCCGTTCGCGCCCGCAGCAAACTATCAACCACCGCTTCAATCGATGTGCGTCTTGGTCGCGAACCGCGGATACCAGCCGTTCACAAAAGGAAGCCGACCGGCTGTTCTGTCCGCAATATGCCAGTTCGTGCCCGGCGCGGCGAAAGTCCGCAAATTCTGAACCTGATGTTCGTGACTGGCGCAGCGAATGACGGCAGCGCCCAGAGCCACCGAATAAAATGGCTGTAGACTGTGGAGTCGTCTGCTTGAAGCGGTCATTGCGAATGGTTCAATTAAAAGACAATTCGCGCTCGTAATCCGAACAGCGTTATGCTTGATTTATCCGAAGTCAGCAGCGGGTCCTTGATATGCTGGACCGAAGGCGTGATCTGCAGGTTGGGCGAAATTGAGAAGCGGTAAAAGGCCTCAATCGTTTTCTGATCCCCCGAGATACCATCTGCTTCAGCCCAATTAAGGCCGATGCCCGCCAAATCTGTATTGCGTGCATAGTAGCCTAGTCCGGCCGAAACGGACTTCTCGTAGAGTGCGGCTCGACCTTTGGACGTACCCGCGCGAAAGAAGGGCATCCACTTGTTCTCAAGAAACCACGCGGCGGAGAACGTCGCGCCGTAGTCTTCGCGGCGGCTTCCATCGCCTGCTTTATCTGCATGCCAGAACGTGAAGTGAATATTGTCAAAGTAGATGCGATCAAAGCCGCTCGTATAGCCGATTTCTACACTCTTGAAGAGCTCGCCATCGGAGAAGACATCCAAATCCGGGCTTGACGGGTCCGCGTTTGCGTCTGCAATAGCGCCAGTCACGTAGAAATTTGACCCAAGTCTAGCGCCGCCCGCGATAGCGAGTCCGGGATTAGGAGCGTTAATTGTAGGGTTGGTATTGAAAGCGAGGTTTTGAAAAGCAGTGTACGGACTAACCAGACCGTAAACATCGACAAAATCTGTCACATCAATTTGTCCAATCTGGAACGACCACGCACCATCGTCCGCCCTTTGCGTCCAGAAGAGGTTCGTCAACAGCGTGCCGTTGTCGTTGAAGGCGGTACCTGTAATTGACAGCGCGCCACCATCGAACCCGAAGTTTTGCGGCGCAACGTTTCCGTAGGCATGGCGGTTTTCCAGTTTAAACGTCAGGGAGCCATTCTCAGTTGCCTTCCAGTTCCCGTAAAATCTGAAGATGCCACCTGATGCGTTCCCCTCGCCCAGATCAGAGTCCGACCACTGCCCTAGTGACAGGTAGTCAAAATTGAAGCTGAAGCCATTCTCGGCCAAGCCTTCCTTCCATCGGAAATAGCCAGGTGCAATGTTTACTGGAAAATCTGACCGGAACTGAGGGTCGGTGAGCCCGTCGCCGGGCTGCAAATCGGCCTGTACAGACGACGGCCCGCCGAGGCCTTGCGCAAAGGCTGCACCTGCAAGACAGACCAGAACAGAAGCTGCGGAGAGTGTTTTTCTAAGCATGCGAACCTTATCTGATTGGCGCAAGGACAGAGGCGCGCGTTACCGCGTCCACCGGTGGTGACGGCGGGTTTGGTTGAAACGGATTCCCGATGACCGGGCTGAATGAAAGGGTGAACTTCCAGTCCGATGCAAAATCATCAGGCGCGACAACGTTCTTCTCGATACCCGCATTTAATTTTACAATCTGATTACCTATCGCGGTTGTCTTTGCGACCTGAACTCCGAAGGGCAAGGTCCAGTCATTGTCGCTGTCGGCGTTCCAGTCGTAGGTGATGGTGGGTCCTGTCCCGATCTGCCAACCGTCCTTGAGACTGAAGAACAAGAAATATTGCAACGACGTGATCGACGTATAATCACCGCTGCCACCAACCTTCTCATTGTGGAACGGGAAGAGCCCCCAGATGCCCCAGTCAGTTGGTTTGACGGCCAGAAAACTGGGCCCAAGCAGCCAGTTGTCTGACGATATGCCGCTCCCTGTCGGTATTGCACCGACAACACCAGCGCCGAACGTCCAGCCACTGCTGTTACAAGAATACAGCAGATCATAAGGAATGTCGCCGAACTGACTTACGCTTGAAAAACCTGACGCCGAGGCAATGGGTTGATCCACGACATAAGAAAAAGCAGGGCGGAAGATCAGGTTGTTCCCGTTGCCCAATACAAACGGAAGCGCAGGTTGGAATATGGCTGTCAGGCTGTCCTGATCGTCTGCATCCGGCAGGTCACCATCGAAAGTCCGGTACTCCAGTTTGAAGTTCAGAGTCGCATTCGCCGCACCGGGGTTCGCAAGTTCTTTGGCCAGTTCGTCGATATTGGGCCCGACTTGGGCCAGAGCCGGGAATGCGATTGTGATGGCGAACAAAGTCGAGATAAGAAACTTCACTCGGTCGCGCCCCGTTGCTGACTTGGCAATTCCCCGGATGCACGCAGTTTTTCTGCAATGGATGCCGCCCAATCATTCGTTTTAGGCGTGCTGGCCATCAGGTCTTGCATCGTTTCAGTGTGCGAGACCTCCAATATATAGCTGGAGCGCATGGGCACATCACCGTCTACGATGCGAAAAGTGTGATTTGTTTCCTCAATCGACAATTTGCCCGTCAGTCGCACAGGTTCATGGATGGTGCTGGGGCTCCAATCGCTATTTACACGTGCCCGGATCATCTGATTGGCATTTGGCGGGGGCATATGACTGCACATCCCACGTTCAGGCACGAGGTAGACGACCGTGGTTCCGTCCGCATCGACTGGTGCCGGGATAGCGTAACCCGCTAATGTAACGGATTGTCCATCAAGGTTAGGATTGGCCGCAATTGCGGCTTTCTCGCGCAGGTCGGCAACGAGCCAGCGTTGGTCGATCAGCCAATCTGCATCAATCCCGTCTTCAGCCAGTTCTGCAAACGCCGCATTAATTTTTGCGGTACTGTCAGCCATCTGCGCCTCGCTGAGCGTGGGATCATTGAGCCCGGCGCGGTTCTGGACAATCGTCCTTAAGGCTTCGATCTGCCAACTGCTCAGGTTTCGAAAAGGATCTTCGAAGGTCTGCGTCGATGGATCGACAAGATCGGCCCATGCGACAGGATCGCTTTCGCTCGCCTGCACAGCCACAGACGTGACCAGAGTGAAAGCAACCGCATGGCTAAAAACTGAAAACACATTCATTTTGATCGTCCCCGGTCTCAAATTTTTTGCGGGGCGGCCGAGGTAAACAAACCGCCCCGCTGTGTCACAACTGTCGTGACGAATCCCAGATCATAGGATCAGGGGTAAATTTTTGGCGCTGAAACTGCAGGCCGGTACATGATGCTGTCGCTATCTGCCAATGTGTTCTTGTAGGCAAGACCGTCCTTCATCACCATTTGCAGCTTGCTTTCGTCGAGGATCAGATTGATGTCCTCCAACGGGTTGCCGTCCCAAAGCAAAATGTCTGCGTAGCTCTCCGGGGCAATCCGGCCAAGGTGGAAGCTCGGATATGGATTTTTCGGACCAGACCAGGCCATCACGATTCCGGCATTTCCAGTCCAGTGCTTCAAAGCTTGTGCAGGTGTATAGCCAGCGTCGACATTGCAGGTGATGTCTTCCTTAATCTTCTCGACCAGACCGGGGCTGAACATGTCAGAACCGCCGATGGTAAACATATCGTATTCGTTCATCCATTTGGACATCGCCCGAACACCTTCGCCGACCCGGACACCCTTCAGCTTTTGCTCATGCGTAAAGAATGCGGGCATGGATTCGTAGCTGCCGAAGGAGTTAACACTCATAAAGCACTGGAAGCTCCAGACGATATCCTCGGTCTCTTCGTATTTGGCCACCATACGTTTGACCATATCCTCGGAGATGAGGAAGCCGTGTTCAAAGGATCGCGTGCCAAGGCGCAGGTGCCGGTCATAACTTTTGTCGTGATAGGCATGCACGGCGACATAGGTGCCGTTGTCGGCCGCGATTTCCACAGCTTTAGCCACTTCTTCTTCGGACAGGCCCATGATGTCGAGCGGGTCAAATTCGCTGGCGACACCGCCACCGCCCATGACCTTGATGAACCCTGCGCCGCGCCGCAGGTTCAGGCGTACCGCCTTGGTCACCTCGTCAGGCCCATCAACAGTCCACGAATTTTGCGAAGCTTGAGTCACGTCGGCATGTTCCGCGATAATCCCAGGAGGGACGTTGCGACCGGCCCAATCACCATGACCACCTGTTTGTGAGATAGCGCCACCAGAAGAGACGATCCGCGGTCCGGGAATTAGTCCCATGTCAATGGCCTTGGCAATGTCCAGCGGATCTCCTGCAATATCCCTAACAGAGGTAATACCCTTCATCAGAATGTTGTTTACAAGATGATGCTGTGCGATCGCGCCGCCTGATGCCTCGTCCCATCGCGTCTGATATGCGGCTGTGCCCTCGGGAGGGTTCAGCATGACGTGCTGGTGCATGTCGATCAAGCCGGGTGTCATTGTTTTACCAGTACCATCGACTTCAAACGCACCGTCAATCTCAATCGGATCAGTCGATACTTGCGTGATCACATTGCCCTCGACCAGAACATTGGCGTTCATGATCAGATTGGGATTAAACCCGTCGAACACGTTAACATTGGTGAACAGGATGGGTGGCGGAGCGTCATCTTTTTGCGCCATGCCAGCTTGGGGCGCGAACGCCAATACGACGCTGGCGATTGCGCCAGCGAGAAAATTGCAGTTTTTCATGTGATACTCCCAGATCGTCATTTTGTCCCTCAGGACAGATGCCCTACCTGATCACAGAAACTTGAGAGGCTCCGGTCATTTTCGGACAAGTTCCAAATTAAATGGCGCTTAGTGATCGGAAACAGTTAATTTTTATTGACCTAAAGATTTAACGGCTGCTGTTATTGTCCAATAAAGGAGATCCGCACCAAGTGACCGACTCGCTTCCACTGGTTCAATTGCAACTCATTGTGCCGCTTTTGACCGCTTTGAAAGCACGGGGCATCGACCCTGAGAGCGTTCTCGAAAGCGTTGGCCTGACGCTCTCTGCTGTGGAACAACCGGGATCATCAGTTCATGTGATGGTGATCCACCAATTCCTCGAGAACTGCGCGGCCGCAACCAATGACAAAACCTTCTGCTCCGAGGTCGGTTCCAGCCAGGATATAACTGGCTGGCCGATGATTCAAAAAGCGATGACTGACGCGAGAACGCTTGGTGAGTTTCTGACCATCTATGTCACACTCACCTCTCAGGTTGCGTCATCCGTTATGGCGTTCCTTGATATCAGAGGCCATGTGGCTGTGTTTGGGGAGCGTCGGAAATTCAAGCCACTGATTATTCCTGCACAAAATGATGGATTTATGATCGGCCTGAAGTTTTCGCTGATCGAAAAAGCCATTGGGGCGCTGTTGGATGATTCCAGCGTTTCACTCGTGGTGAGTGATCCGAGTGTCCTGCCGGAGACGATGAAGCGTTTTCAGGTGTTAAAAGGTGACGAAATGGGGTCAAAAATCCAGTTTCCGTCAGAGTGGTTGAATACCCAGCTCTCAGCATCTGGAATTGTCGAAAAATCGGCGACCAACCACGCTAAAGTTTCTAATCCCAGTTTTTTGGTGAGCTTTCGAATGCTTTTGCGCCAGCATGTTCCGATGGGCGGTATAAGCGCAGAAGATGCGGCTGGGTTGGTTCATTTGAATAGCAGAACACTTTCCCGCCGACTTGCAAAGTTTGGAACGACAACGGCAAAGGAAGTACTGGCAGCCAAAATAGAATACGCTCGAAATATCTTGGAGAAATCAGATCGAAGTGCCGAAGATATTGCTTTTGATCTGGGGTATTCAGACCCGTCGAATTTTTCACGCGCGTTTGTAAAATCCGTCGGACAATCGCCGTCCAAGTATCGTGCGCTGCATCGCAAATCTATCAGTGAATGACGAAACAGTTGCATTGCCGCTGCAGCCGCGACCTGCTTAGTCCTTTGCAAGTGAGCTTTTTCGCACGTCTTAAACAAGAACAAACAAACAGGTAAATCAGACTCACGTTGCTCACCAACTGTGAAGCGGTGGAGGTCTGCTTTACGGCAAAGCCGTGCAAAATGGATGAATTGAGTAATGACTGTTTTGTCCGCGTTGTGTCAGTTCAGGAAGAGCGCAGCGAATATCCGGTTTTGCCCGTTCGCAAGTAGGCTTCAACTCTCGAAGCAGATTACGGGGCTAGATCTCGCACAAATGGGCAGAATGAAGATTACGCGTGTAGCTGATTGCCTTGGGTCAAAGACAAAGATACGCCTTCGCGCTGCTTCAACCGCGACACCATGGCCAGAAGATTGTCCGCGCGTGGGTTTCCCTTGGCGCTGAGCATTCGCATCAAGCTCTTAGGGTCCTTGTCCATGTCTTGCGCCAAGGCCTCAAACCCCACTGTGGCATTCACGTAGTCGCGCAACAGCACCTTACCCGTCTCCAAATCGTCGCTGAGCATCGCTTCGATGGCTTCGCGGAACAGGCCCGCACGAAACTCAGGGTCGCGCTCGGCACGCGCTTTGATCGTGTCTTTGAAGTCTTTTGTCAGTGGCATGTCAGTCTCCTTTCTGTTTTCGGGTTTTGTAATCGTCCCAAAATGCTTTGGCCTGTTCGATGTCCTTTGACTGGCGCTTCTTGGTGCCGCCGCAAAGCAGGATCACAAGCGTATCGCCGTCTTGGCCAAAATAGACGCGGTAGCCTGGGCCGAAGGTGATGCGCCGCTCTGACACGCCTTGCCCAACTGGCTTCACGTCGCCAAGGTTCCCGGTTTCGATCCGTGCAAGCGCCGTTCGCACCTTCAATGCCGCCGCCGTATCCAGACCATTGAACCAATCCTCAAACGGCGTTTTTCCCGCTTCGGTGACATAGACAACAAGCTTATTCATTGGGGTTATTGGTGACATATACGTTACCATTTGTCAATCGGTCTTGCCGTATCAATGTGTCATCCCCCGATCCATATCGACCTCCCGCTCTTCTAACTCCGTCTCAACCTCTCTTCGGCGGCTTTCACTAATTTCAAGCTGGTCTCGAGTTGCGTGCGCAGCTTCCCGTAGTTCGAGCCCTCGCTCAACAAGCCGTGCAACGCAGCCACGGACGCCGTTTGCGATTGAATGAGCACCGACACGCAGGCGGCCAATCCATCCATCTGGCTCTGCATCTTGGTCGTCGAGTGTTCCTCTAACCCGCTCAATTCCTTTGCTGAGACCTCGCAGGCCGTCACCAACCGCTCGACGCAGGCGAGCAAGTCGCGTTCCAATGCTGTCAGGGGTGTCGCCATCTAGTCCTCCTCGATCTTGATGCAGGTCACTGATCTGCCGCCCAGTGTGCAGGTCCTCAGACGTGTCTTCGTCGGGTCCAGCACCAGCCATGTCCCGTCCTCCCTGTCGATCCGCGTCAGGCCCAAGTCGGTCATCTCTGAGCTCGCTAGCATCAGCGTCCAAAGCAAGCTCGCGGCCATCATCGAGACGATCCCCGCCAAGAACGTCCCCGTGATCAGCCAGGGCGAGATCGTCAGCCAGCTCTTGTTCTGTCGCAGAAATGTTTGGGTATCGCTCTCGATTGTACGGTGCGCGATGGTTGCAATTTTGCTCAAATCGCTCCTGAAGCTCTCCATCTGGGATGCCATCGAGGCGGCGTAATCCTGCCGGATCGTGTCCAGCTCCGCGTTCAGTTTCTCGCTCAGCCGTGTCGGCTTGCCAGTCTTCATGGAAAATTTCTCCTTTCAAACGCCAGCGCTCGCCGGTGTCGGGGTCTTGGGCGGTTAGGTAAGCTTTGCCGACGCGAGGCAGATCGAAGCCTGCGTCGGCGAGTGCATCGACCATGCTGGCGCGGTCGGTGATCAGGCCGACGCTGATCTGGTCTTGCAGCACGCGTGCAGCTCGTCGCGGCCTTGGGCGCGGGTTGGCGTCTCGATGGTGTCGCGGACCTCTTGGACTCGTGCCAGCTCCATTGGGTCGGCCCAGTCGTGGCGCTGGTTCATCACATCGCGCAGGCTGTCGAAGGCCTTCTCATAGCCCGGCGGCGCTATGTTCAGGCTGCGCCCCGAGGTCAGTTCCAGGCGCGGGGTGCAGAAGTGGAGCTCGACGCGGTCTTCGTGGGTATGTCGGACCCAAAGCACGTCATATTGCGTCGGGTCCAGCCCCGCGAAGGCCAGACGCTCGAATTGGTCCATGACCTCGGCTTGCTGCTCTTCGGTCGGGGCATCCTTGGCGGCAAAGCTGATCACGCCTGTGCGGTAGGTCCACTGGTGACGGCTGGCATCGATCAGGGCTTCGGTGCGGTCGGGATTGCCGCGCAAGACCTCCGGCAAGGGTTCCCGCGTGACGGTCATCGGTTGGCCGTCTGCATCGCGGATCAGGTCGCGATTGTCGTCGTAGGCCAACACCTTGTCCGCGACGAGATAGCCGACGGGACCAGAGCCCGCACCTTTACCGTTGCGGAAGAACTTGATCAGCATCGGCGCGACGCCTCGACTATCTGGGCAAGCTGGCGTTCGATGGTCAGCAGGTTGCGAGCGACGGTGAGCGAGTCGAGGTCAACGCGGCCCACCAACATCGACCGGTTCAGCCAGCGAGCGATCTGGTTGAGGTTGCCGCCAATCCGCCCGACGGCCAGCACGAGCGCCGGATCGACGCGGGGGATCGGCTTGCGACGGCAGGCTTCAGTCAGGCCAAGCGCCTCGCGCAGCAAGGTCGCTGCAGGCAGGCCTGCGGCGTCGGCCTTGGCGCGCAGCTCGGCCTTCTCTGCCGCTGTGCACCGGAAGACGAAGGTCTCGGTCAGCGGCTCTTTGGTGCGGGCTTTTCCCGCGCCGGTGGGGTTCGAAGGGGAGGCGTGCCGCCCCTCGCAAGGTCCCGTGTCAGCAGCGCCAGCGTATGACATGGGTCGCCTTGCTGTTTGCTCTTCGGTGGGATCGGTGGCGGTCATGATCTGAGGCCTGCGGCTTGGATTTGCGACAGTGTGACCAGTCTTGAAGCCAGCAATGCCGTCACCTGTGGGGCCGTGATGTGTTTGCACATCAGACTGCGATCACTGATCCAACAGGCCAACCGCGCATGGTGGTCAGCCTGCAATGCTGCCGTTTTCTCTCGGTCTTTCGTTTGCTTCTCAACATAGGCCAGCCACCGCCGCGACTGAAACCAGTTGTCCGAGAAACAGACCTTGGAGCGGGTGAAACCAGCGCTGTCGGTGGCGTAGGCTTGGACGGCCTGAAGCAAGTCTTCCGGCGCGATCCCTTCCTTCACGGCCACTTCGATCTGGGCCGTGCAAGCGGCTTTGCCCCGCAATCGATCAGGCGGATAGGCTCCCAAAATCTTCTCAGCCTCCCCCGTCTCGCGCTCGCGCGAAGGAGGTTCTTTTACAGGTTCAATGGTAAGGTTCGTGTCCCGATTTGAGACTACCCCCGTCTCACCCTTGAGACTTTTGCCCCGCTTTATTGAGACGTTTCCCTCCGTATCATTTTGAGACTAAACTCCGTTGGGACCACTGCCCCCCCTTCGAGCGCGAACTGGGACCAAGAGTAATATCAAGGTGCAACTCATACTGATTGGACCCACGTCCACCATCGCCATCCCCCCGGGCATGGCGTGTGACAAGGCCGCATTCCTCCAAGGTGGTCATATGCCGAAACAGCGTGGCCCGCCCCATCTCGCATTCATCCGCCAACCGTTGGGCGCTTGGGTTGCACTGGCCCGTCTCTTTGTTGTGGAAGTCCGCCAGTTGGATCAGCACAATCTTGGCGGCGGGTTTCAGGCCTTTGACATTCGCCGCCCAGATCAACGCCATGCCACTCATGACGCCACCTGACCCGGAAGAAATGGGCCAATTGCATGAAGCCTGCCACCTGATTCTGCGGCTCGGTGTTGTGGAACAAAACCAGATTTCCTTGTGTCAGATTTGTGCCAATAGGAAACATGCGTTCCTGCATCGTTCTGCAAAGTGCTGCATTTACCTACAACGCAACGCCTTTTGTCTATTGCTGTTTTAACTGGGGATCCGTATGTCCGGCGGTGGGACACCCTTCCCCAACGAAGGGCGATTATCTGTAAGGATAGCACAAATGGATATGAAACAACCGGCGACGCGGCCGGCTAACCCGCGTTTTTCTTCTGGTCCATGCACCAAACCACCCACATACAAATTAAAAGCTCTGTCTGGCGCAGCCTTAGGCCGCTCGCATCGCGCTCCGATGGGTAAGGCAAAGCTTAAAAAAGTAATTGATGAAACTCGCGAAATTCTAGGCATTCCTGATGACTACCGCATTGGAATTGTACCCGCCTCAGACACAGGCGCATTCGAGATGGCCATATGGTCTTTACTAGGTGAACGGCATGTCGAAATGGTGGCTTGGGAAAGCTTTGGCGCCGGCTGGATCACCGACGTGGCGCAACAATTGAAGATTGAGCACAGCGTTCACACCGCCCAGTATGGTGAGATTGTTGATATGGCAGAACTTAACTATGACAACGACGTTTGTTTCACTTGGAATGGCACAACATCTGGCGTGCGCCTACCAGACGGAAATATGATCCCCGCTAATAGAGGTGGACTTACACTCTGCGATGCGACTTCAGCAGCTTTTGCGATGGAATTACCTTGGAACAAACTTGATGTGGTCACATTTAGCTGGCAAAAAGTTCTTGGTGGGGAGGCCGCCCATGGGATGCTGATACTTAGCCCAAATGCAGTAAAACGATTAGAACAATACACACCCGCCTGGCCTTTGCCCAAAATCTTCCGACTGACGAAAGGTGGAAAATTAATTGAAAGTATTTTTTGTGGTGAAACAATAAATACGCCCTCAATGCTGGCAGTTGAAGACTATCTTTTTACGTTAGATTGGGCGCGGTCCGTCGGCGGCCTCAAAGGCCTAATTAATAGGTCTGAAGCAAATGCAAAATTAATTGCCCGCTTTGTCGATAAGCATGAATGGATTGACCACCTTGCCATTAACCCGGCCATTCGATCCACAACATCAGTCTGCCTCAAATTTACTGATGACCGGATCACAGATGGTGCATCTTTTGCGAAGGCAATCGCCAAGCGATTAGAAGAAGAAAATATTGCACTAGATATTGGTTCTTATCGCGACGCTCCTCCCGGTCTCCGCATTTGGTGCGGAGGCACTGTTGAAACTTCAGATATTGCAGCAATGTTACCATGGCTGAGCTGGGCCTTTGAAACAGAGATCAACACATAAATGATATTCCATACAAACCGATTACGTACCAAACAAAACTAAAAAGGTTTTGAAGGTGCAATGATATAAAGCAATAGCTCTTAAAAAGGACCACCTTAATGGCCCCCAAAGTACTTATTTCCGACAATCTTTCAGATGCAGCATTACAAATATTCAGAGATCGTGGCATTCATGTGGATTTTGAACCCGATCTCGGAAAAGATAAAGAAAAACTCGCTAAGGTAATTAGTCAATATGACGGGCTGGCAATCCGTTCTGCTACACGCGTTACGCCAACTATCCTTAAGAATGCTATAAATCTCAAAATTATTGGCCGAGCAGGTATTGGTACTGATAACATCGACAAAGATGCATCCTCTAAAAAGGGTGTAATCGTCATGAATACACCCTACGGTAATATGATTACCACAGCAGAGCATACTATCGCTATGATGTTTGCTGTAGCACGTCAAATTCCCGAAGCGTCAGCATCAACACATGCAGGAAAATGGGAAAAGTCTCGTTTTATGGGTACCGAGTTAACTAACAAAATTTTGGGCGTAATTGGTGCCGGGAACATCGGTGGTATCGTATGTGAGCGAGCACGAGGCCTCAAGATGAAAGTGATAGCATTTGATCCTTTTTTGAGTGAAGAAAAAGCTGATAAAATAGGTATAGAAAAAGTAGAGCTAGAAAACCTATTAGCCCGCTCTGACTTCATTACTTTACACGTCCCCAAAACCGAACAAACAGCAAATATGATAACTGCAGAGCGGATAGCATTAATGAAGCCCGGTGTGCGTGTTATCAATTGTGCACGCGGTGGATTGGTGGATGAGGAAGCGCTGGCAGAGGCACTTAAATCTGGTCACGTAGCCGGAGCAGCATTCGATGTTTTTGCTGAGGAGCCTGCCAAAGAAAACGCACTTTTCAACTTACCAAATGTCGTAGTTACCCCACATCTCGGTGCCGCCACTACTGAAGCTCAAGAAAACGTAGCTATTCAAGTCGCCGAGCAAATGGCGAACTACCTGCTTACAGGTGCTGTAGAAAATGCGCTGAACATGCCATCTATGACGGCTGAAGAAGCGAAAGTAATGGGGCCTTGGATAAAGCTTGCTGGTTATTTGGGAAGTTTCACTGGTCAAATGACAGATGAGCCGATTAAAGCCATTAACATACTTTATGACGGCACCGTCGCCAAAATGAATCTGGATGCGCTTAACTGCGCTGTAATTGCAGGCATTATGAAAAGAGCCAACCCAGATGTAAATATGGTGTCAGCACCAGTAGTTGCAAAAGAACGTGGCATTCAGATCTCGACCACTAACCAAGATAAATCTGGTATATTCGATGGTTATATCAAAATCACAGTTGTTACCAGCAAACACGAAAGATCTGTTGCTGGCACAGTATTTAGTGACGGAAAACCACGCTTTATTCAAATTAAAGGCATCAATATTGATGCAGAGATTGGCTCAAATATGCTGTATACGACAAATGTTGATGTTCCAGGGATCATAGGCCTTTTAGGAAATACTATGGGTAAAAACGATGTAAACATCGCAAATTTTACTTTGGGAAGAAGCGCTATTGGAGGTGAAGCAATCGCTCTGTTATACGTAGATGCACCAATTCCCCGTGATGTTATAAGAACACTTGAATGTACTGGCCAGTTCACTCAGGTCAAGCCATTAGCTTTTGATGTCACCCAAGAAGACTAACCTATACAAGGGGAAGGAATAAAATATCTCCCCACAATTTAATCAGTTATGATTTTCGTAAATATAAAAGATGTTCCAACTATAGCTGGAGCATCACTGCATACTTTGTTCTATTTAAACAAATAATCTTTAATTACCTAACTTGGGTCAGCCTATATGGATCAATATTTGGTAACAAACTCGAGGGGCTTTAACCTATGTCTGTACCCATCTACGCCATTGGCGATATTCATGGCCAAATGCAGGAACTCGACCGGGTCTTAGAGCTCATTAAAAAAGATGGTGGTTCTAATGCAAGCGTTGTTTTTTTAGGCGATTACATGGATCGAGGACCAGATAGCCAAACTGTTTTGAATACACTGATTGATGGGCAGCTAAAAAATAACAACTGGAAATTTTTAAAGGGTAACCATGACCGAATGTTTGAATGGTTCATGGGCCAACCTTTACGGCATGATCCATATCTCATGGTAGAACTGTATTGGCTACACAAACGCCTTGGAGGCAACACGACTATGGCCTCTTACGGGGTGGATGCTTCTGGCTCACGGCGAGAAAAGGACGTTCATAATGATGCCCTTTCAGCTGTACCTCAAGCTCATATTGACTTCATTGCCCAGATGCCTCTTACCCATGAAAAAGATGGGATACTGTTCGTGCATGCAGGTATTCGGCCCATGGTTCCCATTTCCAATCAGTCAGAAGAGGATTTGATTTGGATCCGCCATGAATTTCACGAATATCGAAGCCCACACCCAAAACTAATTGTGCATGGTCACACACCGGTCAATAAGGCAGCGCACTATGGCAACCGCGTAAATTTAGATACGGGAGCTGGTTACGGAAAACCTTTAACAGCCGCTGTTTTTGAGGCTGGACAGGCTTGGGTATTAACTGAAAATGGTCGTAGGACACTAGCTCCATAAAGCATGCGTCAAATCCTCACCTTTGGTATTTATTGAACTGTATAAAACGGTTCGGGCAACTAAGTCAGCACTTCAATCAATATTATAAAACCACAACCAACAAGCAAACCACTTATTGCCGCAACAATTATCCAACGCCAGAAGCTGCGTCTAGGAGATACTTGAGGGTTGGATTGCGCTATGAGTGCGGCCTCTACCAAATCAGGCAAGCGAGGACCAAAACGCGTCAAAACTCGGGCTGTTTTATATAAATCTCTAAGAATGGCTTTGGGACCAATAGCTTGCTGGATGTAATCTGTGACGACTGGAGCAGCAACCTGCCAAATATTAATCTTAGGATTAAGAGAGCGGGCTACACCCTCAACAACAACCATAGTCCGCTGCAACAAGATAAGCTCAGTTCTGGTTTCCATACCAAACCGCTCAGTCACTTCAAACAAATAACTTAGTAAGCGTCCCATCGAGATTTTTGATGCATCCATTCCAAAGATTGGTTCACCCACAGCGCGCAAAGCACGGGCAAATTCATCTACATCTTTGTCCGCAGGCACATATCCTGCTTCAAAATGGACCTCAGCTACCCGCTTATAGTCCTTGCGTATAAATCCAAATATAATCTCAGCGTATACGCGCCGCGTATATTCATCAATATGACCCATGATGCCAAAATCATAAGCAATAATATCACCATTTGGAGAAACTTTTAGATTGCCTTGGTGCATATCTGCATGAAAAAACCCATCGCGCAGCGCATGCATAAGAAAAAGTTTTAATACCCGTTCACTTAAATCAACTCGATCATGTCCAGCGGCATCAATTGCCGCATTGTCTCCCATAGGCGCCCCATCTACCCATTCCAAAGTCATAACACGGCGAGCCGAATACTCCCACCGGATTGAAGGCAAAGCAAAACCTGCGTCATCCTTCGTATTTGCTGCAAATTCACCCGCAGCCGAAGATTCCAGCCGTAAGTCTAATTCGCCCTGAACAACTCCGTCAAAGTGCTCAATTACTTCAATTGGGCGTAGTCTTCGTGCACCTGGAGCAAAAATTTCAATAATCCGAGCCGCAAGGTAAAACGCATCAACATCCTTAGTGAACGCGCGCTCAATTCCAGGTCGAAGCACTTTAATAGCAACATTCTCTCCTGTTTCAGCTAGTTTGGCTTTATGAACCTGTGCAATTGAAGCCGCCGCGACAGATTCACTAAATTCCAGAAAAATCGTATCGGTAGCTTGACCAAGCTCTTTTTGGACCTCAGCCTTGGCAATCTCCACTGGGAACGGCGGCAATTTATCTTGAAGGACACGTAGTTGCTCTGCCAATTCATTTCCAACGACATCGGGCCTAGTAGATAAAATTTGACCAAACTTGATATAAGCCGGCCCCAAAGCAGTTAATGCACGCGTAGCAGGCGGCATTGTTGGATCACCTTTGTAACCCAAAAACTGAAATGGTTTACCCAATGCTTTTGCTATAAAACGTAGAGCCGGTGGCGCCTCAAATGCATCTAGAACAACATTCATTGCACCAGTACGCTCAAGCGTAGCACCAGTACGGATTAATCGAATAATATTATGAGGCCCACGCACTTTAGATTTTCCAGCCGGAGTGTAGGGAGGCTATTCCCATCGTCAGATTTCGGTATTTTGTATTTTCAAATCCCGCATTTTGGATCATGCTCAAAAACGTTTCTTGGTCAGGAAATTTACGGATCGACTCTACAAGGTATTGATAACTATCGCGATCACCCGCAATTAATTCTCCCATACTTGGAATTACATTAAAGCTATATAAATCATATAACTTTTGCATTCCCTCAACCGGTATTTGGCTAAACTCTAAAACCATCAGTCGTCCACCTGGTTTTAAAACTCGATACGCTTCAGCCAAAGCTTTTTGCGGATGGGTCACATTTCGAATTCCAAAGCTGATGGTGTAAACATCAAAGCTGTTGTTTTCAAAAGGCAAAGCCATGGCATCACCCACTACCCAATCCAAGCTTTGGGCCAATTTCTCTGCTTCAGCTCGTTTTTGGCCTTCAATTAACATTGGTTCAGTTAAATCAAGCACAGTGGCATTACCAAAACCAGCCCGCTTAAGAAATTTAAAAGATACATCACCAGTCCCGCCTGCCACATCTAAAAGCTTTTGCCCACTATGGGGTGCCAGCCAATCCATCATTGCTTCTTTCCATATGCGATGGATTCCAACACTCATAACATCGTTCATAATATCATATTTTGATGCAACTGAGTTGAAAACGCCCTGTACACGTTCTGCTTTTTCATGTTCAGGTACGGTCTCAAAGCCAAAATGCGTAGTCTGGTGGTCAGTCATTAGATGTGTCTTTCTGAACTGTCAGATCTTTTTATAGAGCGCATACGGGATATACAACGTAGCCCTTTTGCCGCAGGAGGCTAAGCATGCCCGAACTGCCCGAAGTTGAAACTGTTCTTCAGGGCCTGACGCCAGCCATGGAAGGCGTTAAAATCAGTCGTGCAGACGTGAACCGACCTGACCTAAGATGGCCTTTTCCATCCGCTATGGCCGAACGCCTAACCGGACAGACGGTGCTGAAGTTGCGCAGGCGCGCAAAGTATATATTAGCTGACCTTAGTTCGGAAGAAACTCTTCTTGTCCATCTCGGAATGTCAGGCCGGATGTTGATATCAGGCGACCCCTTAGGACAATTTTCCCGTGCTCATCCCGCTGTTGCAAAACACGATCACGTTATCTTTCACATGGCTAATGATAGCAGAATAACTTTCAATGATCCCCGCCGCTTTGGAGCAATGGATCTTGTAAAAACTCCATTTGCGGATCAGCACAAGCTGCTTCGCTCCTTGGGACCAGAGCCACTAGGAAATGATTTTCATGAAAATTATCTAGCGCAGGTTTTAAATGGCAGGAATACAGCTGTTAAGTCCGCTCTCCTTGACCAGCGAATCATAGCTGGATTAGGCAATATTTATGTTTGTGAGGTATTATTCCGTGCAAAAATTTCTCCAACTCAAAAGACTAGTCAAATCACTGAATCCAGAATTTTTAACCTTGTACCAGTTATCCGGAATGTCCTTACAGATGCCATAAAAGCCGGTGGATCCTCACTCCGAGATTTCCGCCAAGCCAATGGAGAACTTGGATATTTTCAGCATAGCTTTGACGTATACGGGCGGGAAGGCGAGCCTTGTCGAACACCGGGATGCAAAGCGCAGATTGTCCGAATTGTACAATCAAGCCGCTCCTCTTTCTATTGCGCCACCTGCCAATCATAGCTTGAAACAGCGTGGCTCCGTGGTAATGCTCCACCTTAATGACAACAGATGAAAGTAATCCCATGGCCTATGAGACGATTATCATCGACCTAGAAGACCACATCGCCAAAATCACGCTAAACAGACCCGACGCACTCAATGCACTCAACGCTCAACTACTTACTGAGCTAGCTGACGCAATGAGCTCGGCCCAATCTAACGATAAAGTGCGCTGTATAGTTTTAACAGGCTCCGAAAAAGCATTCGCCGCGGGTGCTGATATTGCCATGATGAAAGATAAATCGTACGTTGAAGTCTTTTCAGAAGATCTGTTTGGCTCGGAAATTACCACTGTCTCTAGTGTACGAAAACCAATCATTGCAGCCGTTTCAGGTTACGCATTAGGCGGTGGCTGTGAGCTAGCAATGATGTGCGATTTTATTATTGCAGCCGACAGCGCCAAATTTGGTCAGCCCGAGATTAATCTTGGCGTTATGGCTGGAATAGGAGGTACGCAACGTCTAGCTCGTGCTGTCGGAAAGGCAAAAGCAATGGACATGAACCTGACTGGTAGGTTCATGGATGCCAAAGAAGCAGAAATGGCAGGACTAGTTAGCAGAATTGTGCCAACTAAAAAACTTCTTGAAGAGGCAATGGACGCGGCTGCAAAAATTGCTGAAAAATCGACGATTTCTACTATGGCAGTAAAAGAAGCTGTTAATCGATCTTTCGAAGTATCCTTGCGGGAAGGTCTTTTATTCGAACGTCGTGTCTTCCATTCGCTTTTCGCGACTGAAGACCAAGAAGAAGGCATGGCAGCTTTTCTTGAAAAGCGACAAGCACAGTTTCGCGATAAATAGTGCTAGTACCTTTTTATGCTACCAATGAAGCTTCAGAAACAATCATACGGTGGTATGGTTGTTCCTGAAAATGAATAAGAACAGCTACACTCTTGACACAGTGCAACCGCACCCCTAATGCAACATCTTCAGAAACTACCGCACCAATAGATTGGGACGAGATAATATGGCAAACTCACCACAGGCCAAGAAGCGGGCCCGCCAAAACGAAAAACGTTTCGCAATTAATAAAGCACGCCGTTCGCGTATTCGGACTTACCTTCGCACTGTCGAGGAGGCAATCGAATCGGGCGACAAAGCAGCCGCAGAACTTGCGCTGAAAACTGCTCAACCGGAGCTAATGCGCGGCGTAACCAAAGGCGTCTATCATAAAAACACGGCATCACGGAAAATGTCTCGATTGTCAGCTAGAGTTAAAACACTCTCCTAACTTATAGACACTATTAACAAAAAGCGCGGCAATTTTGCGGCGCTTTTTGTTTTTATTAACCTAAAAATAACACTAATATGATTCTTATCGTGTCAAGTTGTAAGTTCTATGGACGGGCCGCTTACGAAGTTGGTATTCATAGCAAGTGACTCGTTTTCGCCGGGGGGGGGAGACAGGCTAAGCTGCACCGTCTTTATTTACGGCTGGGCTTAGAAGAGTGCTGTCTATTTTAGTCAGCTCTACATCTGGGATCGAACACTTTCGAAGCTCAGACCTGTCCTGCAGTTTTGGTATACGGGATGGCATTGAATATACGCAAATAAGCGTTTTGCATATATAAAATAGCCAAATCCGTCTATATTACTTAAGCCCCATTTCTTCCAACCGCTTGCAGCGGGATGGAAAAAAATTGGTTAAGACGACTGCGCAAGCGCTTGTGACCATTGAAATTGGTTGCAAAAGCAAAAGAAGGCAGAAGATACGGTGGGGTGATTATGACGCACGAAGAGTGGGAACAACTGAAACACAGGTTGCTCAAAACAGTTGGTCAAAATAATTATAAAACATGGATCGAACCACTGAATTTCCGTGATCTAAAAGACGGGATTGCAGCTTTTGAAGTTCCAACAAATTTCATGGGTAACTACGTTAGCCAAAATTTCTCTGATCTGATTTTGTATGAAATTAAAAATCAAAACAGCGATATTCGTCGGCTCAGATTTATGGTTTCTACTCATGCAAAAGGCGGTTTAAGTGCCGTTGATACCTCCGCCAATTTAGAAAAGCCAGAATCTCATAAGACAGCAAGAACTACATTAGCCACCGCCCCTCTAGACCGCCGTTTCACTTTTAACAGCTTTGTGGTGGGCAAACCTAATGAACTGGCTCATGCTGCTGCGCGACGTGTTTCCGAAGGCGGCGCGGTCACTTTTAACCCACTTTTTCTTTATGGTGGCGTCGGACTTGGTAAAACACATTTAATGCATGCTATAGCATGGGAACTCCAAAAACGCCGCCCAGATTTAAATGTACTCTATTTATCTGCAGAACAATTCATGTACCGGTTTGTTCAAGCACTTCGTGATCGCAAGATGATGGATTTCAAATCTATTTTTCGGTCAGTTGATGTTCTTATGGTCGACGATGTGCAATTTATTGCTGGAAAAGACAGTACTCAAGAAGAGTTCTTTCACACTTTTAATGCGCTAGTTGATCAGAATAAACAAATCATCATTTCTGCTGATCGAGCACCAGGTGAGATTAAAGATCTTGAAGACCGCGTGAAATCGCGTCTGCAATGCGGTTTAGTCGTTGATCTACACCCTACGGACTACGAACTACGCTTAGGTATTTTACAAAGCAAAGTCGAACAGCAGCAAGAAAATTACCCAAATCTCAATGTAGAATCTGGAGTCCTAGAATTTCTTGCCCAACGGATTTCAACCAATGTACGTGTTCTTGAAGGCGCGCTTACACGTTTATTCGCCTTCGCCTCTCTCGTTGGTCGTCCAATAAATCTAGAACTCACACAAGACTGTCTAGCTGATGTACTGCGCGCTTCAGAACGCAAGATTACAGTGGAGGAAATTCAGCGCCGCGTATCAGAACACTATAACATCCGCCTAAGTGATATGGTCGGTCCTAAACGACTGCGCAGTTATGCCCGCCCGCGCCAAGTAGCAATGTATCTATGCAAACATCTGACATCTCGCTCACTTCCTGACATTGGCAGACGGTTTGGTGGTCGTGACCATACGACGGTTATGCACGGCGTAAAACGAATCGAAGAACTTAAGCTACAGGACGGACAGATTGCAGAAGATCTGGAACTGCTTAGGCGCTCATTAGAAGCCTAAAATGGCTTAGCTTTGATCATGTTTTAAAAACTTTTCAACTTTAGCCGTAATTTTATAAAGCCTAACCTTGCTTCATGCGCTTAATTATGTGTCTTTTCGCATCGGAAAACACAACGTTGACTTGACGCCCACGACGATACAACGGACAAAACAAATAATTGTTTAAGAAGCGCCGGGTTTAGGATAGCGTTTCCTTCCCGGTTATCTGGTGAGAGGTAGAACATGAAAATCAGTGTTGAGCGCGCCGCGCTGCTTAAAGCGGTAAGCCAAGCCCAATCAGTCGTTGAACGACGTAACACAATCCCCATCCTTGCCAATGTTTTGATAGAAGCTGAAGGATCTGACGTTACTTTCCGAGCAACAGATCTGGACATTGAAGTTGTTGATAAAGCGCCTGCACAGGTTGAGCGCGCTGGAGCCACCACTGTCTCAGCCACAACATTGCATGAAATCGTTCGCAAGTTACCAGATGGAGCACTCGTCACACTGACTGCAGACAATGCTGCAGGACGTCTTACCGTTGAGGCAGGACGTTCCAATTTTTCACTGGCCACCCTTCCAAAAGAAGATTTTCCTGTAATGGCATCATCTGAATATGCCTCTAACTTTTCAATTGCTGCATCCAAATTAAGACGGTTATTCGACAAATCTAAATTTGCCATTTCGACTGAAGAAACAAGGTATTATCTGAACGGCGTTTATATGCATATTGCAAAAGGTGACGACGGGGTAGCATTACGCTGCGTTGCTACAGACGGACACCGCCTTGCACGAATTGATAGTGATTTACCCCAAGGTGCTACTGATATGCCAGGTGTAATTGTCCCTCGCAAAACTGTGGGCGAATTGCGTAAGTTATTAGAAGAGGACGAAATGCAAATTGCAGTATCCGTATCTGAAAGCAAAATCCGTTTCGCAACGCCTGATATCACACTGACTTCAAAGGTTATTGACGGAACTTTTCCAGATTATACAAGAGTTATACCGACTGGAAACACTCGAAGAATGGAAGTTGATGCAAGCGACTTTGCCAAAGCCGTGGACCGCGTCGCCACAGTAAGCTCTGAACGATCTCGCGCTGTCAAACTACAGCTAGATGAAGACCGCTTGGTTCTTTCTGTAAATGCACCTGACAGCGGTGCTGCTGAAGAAGAACTGGTAGTGGCTTATGGGGATGAACGGTTAGAAATTGGGTTTAATGCAAAGTACTTATTAGAAATTGCCAGTCAAGTTGATCGTGAAAACGCTGTATTTATGTTTAATTCATCCGGTGACCCAACCCTCATGCGCGAAGGCAATGATCAGTCAGCCATATATGTCGTAATGCCAATGCGAGTTTAACGGACTTTCAGTCAAAGACCCAACCACCGACATTGACGTTATAAAGTGAAAAAGGAACAGACCTGCCAGTGTACTTGTCTGATTTGACACTCTCGCATTTTAGATCACATAAATTAATGCGTATCTCACTTGATGAACGGCCAGTTGCCATTTTTGGATCCAATGGAACCGGCAAGACAAACATTCTTGAAGCGGTGTCTCTGTTGTCACCTGGCCGCGGACTTAGAAGAGCATCTGCCTTTGATATGGCACGGCGGCCAGAGGCGTTAGGCTGGAAATTAACTAGCGTCCTTCATTCATTCCGGCAGATGCATGAAATCGAAATCGAATCAGAAAAGGGCGCAACACGCCAGGTTAAGATTGATGGTAAGTCTAAAGCACAAACGGCTTTAGGACAGATAGCCCGAGTACTTTGGCTGATTCCATCTATGGATAGACTGTGGATTGAGGGTGCTGAAGGTAGACGACGTTTCTTGGACAGAATGACGCTCAGTTTTATGCCAGACCACGCACAAGCATCACTAGATTATGATAAGGCCATGCGTGAAAGAAACCGCCTACTCAAGGAAATGATACGTGATCCACATTGGTATTCAGCGCTAGAAGCTTGCATGGCAGAATCTGGTACAAAGATTCACGCTAATCGTCTGGACGCACTGGCTGAATTAGAACAAGCACAAGCTATCGCAGAAACATCTTTTCCTAAAGCAACACTAACATTGCTACAGGGCGACTTCGCAATGCCTGATGATCCTGTTGAATTTCAGCAGGCATTGGCCGAAAACAGAACTCATGATCTTGCCGCTGGGCGTACACTAAGAGGTCCACATCGCGCGGATCTTTATGGAGTATATGCCGCTAAAAATTTTCCAGCTAAAGATTGCTCAACCGGCGAACAAAAAGCACTACTTGTATCACTTATTCTTGCAAACGCACGTGCCCTGACAACACGTTTTGGTGCTCCGCCACTATTACTATTAGATGAAGTAGCTGCCCACCTTGACGCTAATCGCCGTAAAGCTCTTTATAACGAGATCAGCGTACTTGGCACTCAAGCGTGGATGACGGGAACAGGGCCAGAACTTTTTGATCATTTAGGCGATCGTGCACAATATTTCCATGTTTCAGAGTTAGAAGGCACTAATCCAATTAATTTATCATGACATTGTGGTTTTGGGACGTCCTCCTTTACGCAGGCGCATTGTTAGTATTATTTTTAACGCCTGGCCCAGTATGGGTTGGACTAATTGCGCGCAGTTTATCAGGCGGGTTTCAGTCAGCATGGCCTTTGGCATTGGGGGTGGCAGTTGGTGACGTCCTTTGGTCTTTATTAGCAATATTTGGCGTTACCTGGGTTTTGTCAATTTATGGAACTTTTATTGAGGCACTAAAGTGGGTAGCATCAGGCATGTTTCTTACTATGGGACTATTATTAATCTATAACGCAAACAAAATCATCAATATTGACAAGCGCTTAACTTCCCCTGGCATGTTAGCCGGCTTTATTGCCGGACTGATCGTAATCTTGGGAAATCCCAAAGCAATCCTATTTTATGCAGGAATCCTCCCGGGCTTCTTTGATCTCACAAAATTAACGGCTGTTGATATTGCTGTGATCGTAACTCTGTCTATGGTTGTTCCCCTGTTTGGGAATTTAGTTATGGCTGTTTTCATAGATAAAGTGCGCAAGCTATTGGCAAATCCAAATTCGTTAAAACTTATGAACAAATTATCAGGTATTTTACTAATTGGTGTGGGCCTGATCATTCCACTGACTTGAGACACAAAATATTGTGTCATCTGCGTGACAACCTGTATCAAAAATCGTATATATAGTGCGAAATACGAAGGGTCCTGTAAATGGCTGATATTGAGAAAATTCCAGAAGAGTATGGCGCAGATTCTATTAAAGTTCTCAAAGGGTTAGAAGCTGTCAGAAAGCGCCCTGGAATGTATATTGGTGATACTGATGATGGCTCAGGTCTTCACCACATGGTGTACGAAGTCGTGGATAATGGCATCGATGAAGCTTTGGCCGGCCATGCAGATGCGGTAACCGTCACAATCCATGCGGATTCTTCTGTTTCTGTCAGCGACAACGGCCGTGGAATTCCAGTAGGTATCCATGAAGAAGAAGGCGTATCAGCGGCTGAAGTTATTATGACCCAGCTTCATGCCGGTGGTAAGTTTGACAGCAACTCCTATAAGGTGTCTGGAGGTTTACACGGTGTAGGCGTCTCCGTTGTCAACGCACTTTCAGATTGGTTAGAGTTGCGGATATGGCGCGAAGGTAAGGAACACGTAGCCCGCTTCGAGGGAGGGTTCACCAACAAACACCTAGAGATCGTGGCTGATGCTCAGGGACGAACTGGAACAGAAGTACGGTTTCTGGCTTCAACTGATACGTTTTCAAATCTTGAATATTCCTTTGAAACCCTGGAAAAAAGACTGCGCGAACTCGCATTCTTAAATTCTGGCGTGCGAATAATTCTTTGTGACGAACGCCCGATAGAACCTTTGCGGTCCGAGTTGTACTATGAGGGTGGCGTCAAAGAGTTCGTGAAATATCTGGACCGTTCCAAATCATCAATTATGCCTGAACCAATTTTCATAACTGGCGAAAAAGACGACATCGGTGTCGAAGTGGCTATGTGGTGGAATGATAGCTACAATGAGATGGTACTGCCATTCACCAATAATATTCCGCAACGAGATGGCGGCGCCCATATGGCAGGCTTTCGAGGCGCACTAACGCGGACAATCAATAATTATGCACAAACCAGCGGAATCGCAAAACGGGAAAAGATCAACTTTACCGGTGACGATGCTCGCGAAGGCTTGACCTGTGTGCTATCAGTCAAAGTACCGGACCCAAAATTTAGCAGTCAAACGAAAGACAAGCTTGTCAGCTCCGAAGTTAGACCTGCAGTCGAGGGCTTAGTAAACGAAAAGCTAGCGGAATGGTTTGAGGAAAATCCCAACGAGGCTAAAATTATTGTTGGGAAAATTGTCGAAGCTGCGCTTGCGCGTGAAGCCGCACGAAAAGCGCGTGATCTGACACGCCGCAAGAATCCAATGGATATGAATTTTCTGAGTTCCAAACTTAAGGATTGTTCGGACAAGAACCCTGCAAATACTGAGGTATTCCTTGTGGAGGGAGACAGCGCTGGGGGTTCTGCTCAAACCGGGCGAGATCGCAAAACTCAGGCCATTTTACCGCTCAAAGGAAAAATTCTGAACGTTGAACGGGCAAGATTTGATCGGATGCTTGGTTCTCAAGAAATTGGTAACATGGTGATGGCTCTTGGAACGGGCATTGGACGAGATGAATTCAATATCGAAAAGCTTCGGTATCATAAAATTGTCATCATGACCGATGCAGACGTGGACGGGGCACATATTCGCACCCTGTTATTGACGTTCTTCTATCGTCAAATGCCAGAACTGATTGAGGGCGGTTATCTCTATATTGCACAGCCACCACTGTATAAAGTGGCTCGCGGAAAATCGGAGGTTTACCTAAAAGACGAATCTGAAATGCAAGATTATTTGATTCAACAGGGTATTGAGGGGGCCATGCTCAGGCAAGGCAATGGAGAAGAAATAATTGGTCAGGACCTAATCCGTGTCGTTGATGAGGCACGGCAATTGCAGCGCGTGCTACAAGCCTTTCCAACACATTACCCACGCCATATTTTAGAGCAGGCCGCAATAGCTGGTGCCTTTGTGCCTGGAGCCATAGATAGTGACTTGCAAGGAGTTGCGGACCGTGTCGCAGATCGATTGAATCTAATCGCAGTTGAGTATGAAAAAGGTTGGACCGGGCGCATCACTCAAGATCAGGGTATTCGACTTGCACGAATTTTACGTGGCGTTGAAGAGGTACGTACCCTTGATGGTCCAATGCTTCGCTCTGGCGAGATCCGCAAAACGGGAAGCTTCACCCAATTATTACAAGACGTCTACAACACTCCAGCAACATTAAATCGTAAAGACCACTCCCAAATGATAATGGGCCCAATGGACCTTCTTGATGCAATCTTAAAAGAAGGCGAGAAAGGACTTTCCCTTCAACGCTATAAGGGTCTAGGTGAAATGAATCCCGGCCAACTTTGGGAAACGACACTTGACCCTGATGCCCGCACCTTGCTGCAGGTAAGAATTGAAGATATGGCTGATGCAGACGATCTTTTCACTAAATTGATGGGAGATGTTGTTGAGCCTCGACGAGAATTCATCCAGAAAAACGCACTAAACGTAGAAAATTTAGACTTCTAAATATTTAGTAATCTATTACGAGGTCACTGAAATTGGTGTGGTCGAACTCAATTAAAGACCGTAGCAGTAATTCGAACAACTAAAGTACTTAGATACGCTGCATTCATCATTTGGAGTCCATAATTCTACGCAAAGTAATCTATTTCTTCCTATTAATTTGCTCTCTCGATCCAATTGGAGCAAAAGCAGACGTTTCGTTTGATTGCCGGACAGCTAAAGTGACCGCTGAAAAGTTAGTGTGTGGCAACAAAACCTTGTCCGATCTTGATGGAGAGCTTGGACGTATCTACCGTCTCATCATGCACGGGAAGAACGCATCCATAGCGGACAAAAAAATTCTGAAAGCAAGCCAGAGGGGCTGGATCAAAGGTCGCAATGACTGTTGGAAGTCGGTAAGTGAATTAACTTGTATTCTCAGTTCTTACGTGGTGCGCATAAGTGAACTCCGGATCGGTTACGTAGATGCGCGGGAAATAAAAGAAACTAACCTCAGCTATGGTCCGATTGGACTTACCTGTGAGGGAACAAAAGAACAATTTTGGATTACGCAACTGCATACCAACGAGCGTTTTGCGACAGTTATAGGCGGCAGCTATATTTTTGTACTTTCACAGGTCCCAACAGCGTCAGGCGTGAAATACCAAAGCCAAACCGACGACGTCAGAGCAAGCTTATGGATAAAAGCTGACGTCACAGTTTTTCAAATACGAGATGGCATAGCATGGAATTGCACGACGTTCTCCCCTTAGTACTTTATCTTACAGGAGAAATTTATCCGTTTATGTTTAAAAATTAGCTCAATAAGTTACTACGAATAACAGTAGAGATTGCAGTAACTAACATCTTTGATCAAAAGTGCTTCAATCTCAGTAGAATTATGGATAAAGAAAAACAAAACATTCGTCAAAACATGTTTCTCCATACGCGAGAAAAGTTAGTCTAAGCAACTGTATGCAATCTATGTTCAAGCACTGAAAATGTTTTATAAAAGTTTTCTACTTTTTTAAAAAATGGCCAGCAAAGCAATCATGACAACTTTTTAATTTAAATAAATTGATGGAAAGTAGACTATTTTCCACTATTTTTCAGCCATTATTGCTAGACACTTTTGACACAGGACACTAGGTTCTTGCACGACGTTGGACATTACACTGCTCATCCAATAGCAACCACCAACGTCCAAATTGCAAAACCAACGAACTGTGTGAAATATGACGCCTGATGAAATTCGGAACAGCTTTTTAAGTGAAATGACGCGGCAAGGATCAATTGCCATTCCTTCGGCAAGCGTAGTGCCAGAAAATGATCCAAGTACACTTTTTGTTGGCAGCGGCATGCAGCCTATGGTGCCATACCTTCTTGGGCTAGATCACCCTATGGGCCAAGACCTAGTAAACGTCCAACCATGCATTCGGACCGGAGATATTGAAGAAGTAGGAGACCTTACTCACCTTACATTTTTTGAGATGATTGGGCGTTGGGAATTAGGTGCTGATCCCAAAACATACAAAGCCGAACAAATTAGGCGAGTTATGGATTGGCAGGTCAATGTACTCGGACTTGATCCGAAACGTTTAAGTGTCACGATTCATTCTGGAAATTCGGATCTTGGCATTAATTATGATGATGCCAGCTTAAAAGTATGGCAGGAATTTTTCGCGAGCCATAATATTGAGGCACCAGTTGAAGAGGAACCTTTCACTTATGGCGCCTCACGCGGTGGAAGAATTTTTGTATACGATGACTCAGAAAACTGGTGGTCACGTGCAGGCGTGCCTAGCAATATGCCAGTCGGCGAGCCTGGCGGTCCCGATAGTGAAATGTTTTTTGATCATGATCCCGAAGGAGATCCAATGGCGCACCCAGCAGACGGCGGTGCGCGATTTGTCGAAATTGGTAATAATGTTTTTATGTCGCACAAACGTACAGAGAACGGATTTGTTCTGTTCGAACGGCCAAATATTGACTACGGTGGTGGGCTGGAGCGTATCCTTTCAGCAGCGAATGGCGAAGTTGACGTCTACAAATCGCCATTTTTTGCGGGTCCTATGCAATATTTAGAAAAGCAATCCAACAAAGAATACTCTAAAAATGAGAAAGCTTTTCGTATTATTCTTGACCACACTAGAGCGACGGTCTTTTTGCTAGCCAGCGGTGTTTACCCAAGCAATAAAGACGCCGGTTATGTCGTGCGAAGATTAATTCGCAGGGCTGCACGTGTTGGAAAAACACTTGGTTACGAAGGCGCATTGCTTTCTAATTTAGCACAGGTTTTCATCAACGAATCGGAAACATATACATTTGTACAAGATGCACGCGAGCAGATTTTAAATGCCCTTGAACAGGAGGAAACACTGTTTCTCAAAACTCTTCGGAATGGTGAGCGTGAGATTCGGAGATTCATGAAAACTGGTGACATAACAGGTAAAATTGCGTTCCAGTTTTACGAGACTTACGGCTTTCCCCTAGAGTTAACTAAAGAGTTGCTTGAGGAAGAAGGCATGGATATTCAAGGTCCTGAAGGATTTGATTTAGCGGCAAAGGAACACTCTATAGCTAGCAAATCAGCTTCGACAGCCAAGTTTTCTGGTGGTTTAGGTGACAAAAGCGAAACAACCGTTTCTTTCCATACAGCAACACATCTGCTTTTAGCGGGGCTGAGAGAAGTTCTTGGCGATCACGTACATCAACGCGGCAGCAATATTACGCCAGAGCGTATTCGCTTTGACGTATCTCACCCGCAAAAAATCACAGCAGAAGAACTACAGCAAGTAGTTACCTTCGTTAATACTGCCATCAAGGCAGGTGCCGAAGTTAAATCATATGAGATGGATAAAGCAGAAGCGCGCAAAGCCGGAATTGAAGGTAGTTTTTGGGAAAAATATCCTGAACGTGTCACAATCTATGAAATGAAAGATTCCAAAGGTACTGTTTTCAGCCGCGAGCTCTGCGGCGGTCCTCATGTAAATAACACTGGCAACCTTACACAGCTTGGAAGTTTTAAAGTCCTGAAAGAAGAAAGCAGTTCAGCAGGTGTACGCCGTATTAAAGCCGTTATATCTTAGTGAACAACCAAGCTTACATTTTTTTGGGTTGTACCCAGCATTTCAGTAAAACAAAGACACCGCACATTGTGTAATAATTACTGAAAGCCCAGCCGAGACTCGTGCTTTAAAAGTAAAACGATCTGTGTTTTGTTTGTCATAATTATAGCACTTATATTTCCATCAACGTGCAAAATAATGTTTTACGCCAACTGTCGCTTACCACCAAATGTTACAAAAAAATAGAAAATCTCCCATATATGTAACATTTTAATTGCGTATTACATAAAAAGCATTTATTTTATACTGGAGGGTTTTGCTATGGACGCATTTATCTGTGACGCGCAACGCACACCTATTGGTAGGTATGGTGGAAGCTTGTCTACCATACGAACAGATGATCTAGCAGCCATACCTATCGCTTCGCTGATATCCCGTAACCCAAATGTAGATTGGTCAAACCTAGACGACATCATACTCGGTTGTGCAAATCAAGCAGGTGAAGATAACCGCAACGTAGCTCGGATGGCAGCCCTTTTAGCTGGTCTTCCAACCGGTGTACCAGGCGCTACAATTAATCGCTTGTGCGCTTCTGGTATGGATGCTGTTGGTATCATAGCGCGTGGTATAAAATCAGGTGAGATAGACATAGCCATCGCTGGTGGTATCGAGAATATGAGTCGCGCTCCTTTTGTTTTACCAAAAGCTGAAGCGCCATTTAGTCGTACCAATCAGATCTACGATACAACCATCGGTTGGCGATTTGTGAACCCAAAAATAAAAAAACAATATGGCATCGATTCCATGCCTGAAACGGCAGAAAATGTTGCCAAGGACTGGAACATTAGCCGTGCTGATCAGGATGCGTTCGCAGCAAGATCACAAGAAAGATGGAAAAATGCACACGAAAATGGGGAGTTTAAAAATGAAATTACTCCTGTCATTATCCCTCAAAGCAAAGTCGGCCATGTAACTATCACAGAAGATGAACATCCGCGCCCAGATACTAATTTGGATACTCTCGGTCAGCTAAAAAGTATAAACGGATTAGACAAAACAGTAACTGCGGGAAATGCTTCCGGCTTAAATGATGGCTCCGCTGCCTTGCTGATAGCGTCGACCAAAGCGGCAGAGGCAAATGGACTTACCCCAATGGCAAGAATTGTTGGAATGAGTGCTGCAGGTGTTGAGCCTCGTATTATGGGAATTGGTCCTGTACCGGCATGCCAAAAAGTACTTCATCGAGCGGGACTGACTTTGAATCAAATGGATATAATAGAACTGAACGAAGCCTTTGCATCTCAAGGACTGGCCACATTACGCAGCATGGGAATAGCTGATGACGATTCACGCGTGAATGCAAGAGGCGGTGCTATTGCCCTCGGCCATCCTTTGGGTATGTCCGGCGCAAGGTTGGTTATCTCTGCTGCCTATCAACTCCAGCAAATTGATAAACGATATGCACTTTGCACAATGTGTGTAGGAGTTGGTCAAGGAGTTGCACTTGTTTTAGAACGCGCCAGTTAAGCAGACGCCTTCCTACAAAAGGATCTATAAAATGTATGCACAAATGATAAAATCTGAAGAAACTTACGAAGACCCTAAAAAACTCATGGCATTTCAGGCACGCATAGACGACGGCGACCGCATTGAGCCAAAAGACTGGATGCCTAAGGGATATCGCAAAACACTCATCCGCCAGATAGGTCAACACGCGCACAGTGAAATAGTTGGTCAACTGCCTGAAGGCAATTGGATTACGCGTGCACCATCTTTGGAACGTAAGGCCATCTTATTAGCTAAAGTACAGGATGAAGCTGGACATGGTCTATATTTATATTGTGCCGCTGAAACACTTGGAGTTAGCCGTGATGAGCTAACAGAAATGCTCCTAAACGGGCAGATGAAATATTCCTCAATCTTTTCATATCCAGCTCTTACTTGGGCCGATATGGGGGTGATCGGTTGGTTAATCGATGGAGCAGCAATCCTTAATCAAGTTCCTCTTCAACGAACTAGTTATGGGCCTTATGCCCGTGCCATGGTCCGCATCTGCAAAGAGGAATCTTTTCATCAGCGCCAGGGTTTTGATATTATGATAAAAATGGTAAATGGCACCGCTGAGCAAAAGCACATGGCGCAAGACGCACTCAATCGTCTTTGGTATCCTTCTCTCATGATGTTTGGCCCGCCTGACGCAGAAAGTGTGCATTCAGAGCAATCAATGCGCTGGAAAATAAAGATTAATTCAAATGATGAATTGCGTCAAAAGTTCGTGAATCAGACAGTGCCACAAGCCGAATATCTTGGCCTTTCGATACCAGATATAAATTTAAACTGGAACGAAAGAAAGCAGAGCTATGATTTTAGCCAACCAGACTGGTCTGAATTTTTTGATGTTCTGGAAGGTAATGGTCCCGCATCAGTTGATCGAATTGAAGCAAGACAAGCCGCATGGGAAGATGGTGCTTGGGTTCGGGAGGCCCGCATTGCTCATGCGGAAAAAAAGAATATGGCAATACTTGCAGCGGAGTGAACAAGTGAACAATGAATGGCCTCTCTACGAAGTTTTTATTCGGGGTAAACATGGCCTATCACATCGCCACGTTGGTTCCGTTCATGCAACAGACTCGCAACATGCGATTCAAAACGCACGCGACGTCTACACACGGCGCAATGAAGGCGTCAGCATTTGGGTAATACCTTCAATGCAAATCGTAGCTTCTTGTCCGAGTGATAAAGACGCGCTTTTTGAGCCGTCAGAAGATAAGATTTACCGCCACCCATCTTTTTTCCAAATTCCAGATGATGTCGAGGCGATGTGAGTTTCACTAGTATTCTCAGAATGGGCGACAACACGTTGGTTTTAGGGCAACGCTTGTCAGAATGGTGTGGTCACGGCCCAGCACCTGAGGAGGATATCGCACTAGCTAATATCGCTCTTGATCTAATTGGACAAACAAGGCTCTGGCTAGATTTAGCCGGCAATCGTGAGGGGCTTGGTCGTGACTCTGATATGTTGGCCTACCACCGCAATCCTTGGGATTTTAAAAATTTACTGCTTGTCGAACAGCCAAACCGAGATTTTGGTATAACCATGATGCGTCAATTTTTGTTTGATACATGGCATCTGGAAACGCTTAGAATACTCAGCCACCACACCGATAAAGATGTCCGAGGTATTGCGCAGAAATCATCTAAAGAGGTCACTTACCACCGCGCACGTTCTACAAATATAGTAATTGCTTTGGGCGACGGAACTGAGAAAAGCCAGTTACGCATGCAAAGCGCTTTAAACAGGCTGTACCCTTACGTGGGCGAGATGTTCATGACAGACAAAGACGACCTTATCGATATGGCAGCATTACGGCCAAGGTTTGACGCACACCTGTCGGCAACATTAAATAAGGCAACATTAACAAAGCCAGAAAGTGAATTTTATCATAAAGGAGGTAAAACTGGCACCCAGCATTCTGAACATCTCAGTCATATCCTTGCAACAATGCAATCCCTACCACGTAGTTACCCAGAGGCCAAATGGTAGAAGGGCGCCCGTCAACCAGTGTAGTTTGGAAATGGCTGGCTGACGTACCAGATCCAGAAATTCCAGCAATTTCTCTGCTGGATCTAGGCGTCATACGCGACATTCAATGGCGGGCTGATACACTCGAAGTTACAGTAACACCAACCTATTCTGGCTGCCCAGCAACCTCTCTCATTAACTTTCAAATTGAAGCAGCCTTGAGCGCACGAGGAATCCAAAAGCTAACCCTGAAACGTCAAATTGCTCCTCCATGGACTACAGATTGGATGTCAGACGCGGGATGTAAAAAATTGGAAGCCTATGGCATTGCTCCCCCTCGCTCCACAGGCAGCCCCAAACAATGCCCACGTTGTAAATCAAATTCTTTGGAAGAGATAAGTGAGTTTGGATCAACTCCGTGTAAGGCGCAGTGGCGTTGTAAAGATTGCCTAGAACCGTTTGACTATTTTAAGTGCATATAATGCCACAGTTTTATCCCCTTACTGTCACCCGAATTCATCGCACTATTCGCAAAGCTGTTGTGCTGACACTCAAACCTAATGACCCTGAAATATTCAAATTCACCCAAGGCCAATACCTGACATTCCGCAAAAATTTTGGAGAAATAGAGTTGCGTCGCAACTACTCAATCTGTTCCGGAGTTGATGATGGCGTTTTACAAGTCGGAATCAAACAAGTTGATGGGGGAGCGTTCTCCACATATGCGAATACTAATCTAAAAGTTGGGGATCAACTCGAGGCTATGCCTCCAATGGGCGACTTCTATGCCGGCAAGGCATCAAAAAATGTAAATTCTTATCTTAGTTTCGCAGGCGGGTCCGGCATTACTCCGATTTTATCCCTACTTCGATCAGTACTTTCCGAAGAACCAAAAAGTGATTTTACATTGATTTACGCGAACCAAGCCGTTCACACAATAATGTTCCGAGAAGAATTAGAAGATCTGAAAAGCCATTTCATGGATCGCCTTGCAGTAATACACATCTTAGAATCTGGGCAAGATATCGATCTTTTTTCAGGTCGCATTGACCAAAATAAATGTGAGGCTTTGTTTAAATCATGGATCAACATAGAAAATATCAACATTGCCTATATCTGCGGACCTGAGCCTATGATGATAGCCGCCACTAAAGCGCTTAGACAGCACGGATTACGTAAAAATCAAATCAAATTTGAGTTATTTGGAATAAGCCAAGGTGGGTTGATACCTCAAAAATCAAGTAGCAAAAAATTAAAAGATTCTCTGAGCACCAGAGCAAAAATTACACTTGATGGCGCAACACACAGTATTGAAATAGCTAAAGACCAATCCGTACTCGAAACGGCACTATATCATAATCTCGATGTGCCCCATGCTTGCCGTGCAGGCGTATGCAGCACTTGTAAGGCTAAAATAATCGAGGGTGAGTTCCAAATGCTAACTAACCATTCGCTTGAAGACTATGAAGTTGAAGCTGGGTATGTGTTAACCTGCCAATGCTATCCACTGAGCGATACGCTTATTGTGGATTACGATCAACACTAGGAGTAGTGGCTATGCGTCAGATATCTAGCTTCGCTACTGGCGAGTGGTTAGGCCCGGGTGCAGGCGCAAAACCCATTTCTAGTGCTATCACTGGCAACGTGATTGCCGAGGTAGGTAATGATGCACTAAATGTTCAGTCCATGCAGGACTATGCTCGAGATGTTGGCGGTCCCAGTTTGCGCACTTTGACATTTCACGACAGAGCGCGAATGTTGAAAGCAATTGCTTTGCATCTCAAGAAATACCGCAAAATACTATATGAAATAAGTTTTGATACTGGCGCCACACAATCCGATCATTTGATGGATATTGATGGAGGCATCGGTACGATGCTGGTCTATGCATCTAAAGGACGGCGTGAGATGCCTGACACTTGCGTTTACCTTGATGGCCCACCAGAACAATTAGGACGCTTATCTAATTTTATGGGGCAGCATGTTTGTACGCCATTGCAAGGCGCAGCATTACATATCAACGCCTATAATTTCCCAGTTTGGGGCATGTTAGAAAAGCTTGCTCCAACTCTCTTGGCCGGAATGCCTGCAATAATAAAACCAGCCACATCCACTTCTTATGTAACCGAATGCTGCGTGCGTCTGATCATCGAAAGTGGCCTATTGCCAAAAGGGGCATTACAACTGATTTCTGGAAATATTGGCGATTTACTCAACCATTTAGACTGTCAGGATGTAGTTACATTTACTGGATCGGAAAAAACAGGTCTAATGCTGCGGAGCAACCCTAATTTACTTGCGAACTCTATCCGGTTTACCGCAGAGCAAGACAGCCTAAATGCAATTGTTTTAGGCCCGGACGTAACTAAAAAGATGCCAGAGTTTGATCTATTTATTGACGAAATTGAGCGTGAAATAACTGCAAAAGCCGGACAAAAATGCACTGCAATACGTCGCATTATGGTGCCATCCAACAGGGTTGATGAAACAATCAAAGCGCTCAGTAATCGGCTAACACGTACTCGCATTGGAGATCCCCGTGACCCCAAAACAAACATGGGCGCACTGGTCTCAAATGAACAAAAAAGTGACGTGCTGGCTAAAACTGCTTTGATTGGAGCAGAGGCAGAGCGAGTTTTTGGCAATCCTGACGACTTCACTATGATGAAAAGTAAAGGCGCGTTCTTACCCCCAATGTTGTTCTATTGCGCCAACCCAGATGGCGCTTCAAACCTACATAAAGTTGAAGCTTTTGGACCTGTGTCCACGATAATGCCTTATCGTAACATTGAACATGCATCAGAATTACTGAACCGGGGCAAGGGATCGCTTGTGGCATCAGTGATCACACACGATACAGACGTAGCAAAAGATATCACAGTCAGTTCAGCTGCGTTTCATGGAAGGTTATATTTTAACAATCGTGATAGTATGAGTGATGCGACAGGACATGGCGCACCAATGCCTCATATGACCCATGGTGGCCCGGGTCGAGCAGGTGGTGGCGAGGAACTAGGTGGCATCCGAGCAGTGACTAAATACATGCAGCGAACTGCAATACAAGGCAGTCCTGACATTCTCTCAGCAATTGGTAGGAAGTGGGTGCCGGGCGCTACTGAAGTAACTGGAGGCTCTCATCCCTTCACTCGTCATTTTAATGATCTGAAGACCGGAGATACCCTACATACCGTATCTCGACAAATCACACTGGAGGATATCGAAAAGTTCGCTGATTTCACTGGCGATAAATTCTATGCGCATATGAACGAGGAACAAGCACGCGCAAATCCATTTTTTCCTGGCCGTGTTGCGCATGGCTACCTATTGCTGAGTTTTGCGGCAGGGTTATTTGTACACCCAGAACCCGGTCCAGTTCTTGCAAATATTGGCCTCGAAAAACTCCATTTCCTAAAACCTGTTGAGGCAAATGACAGTATTAAGGTCCAACTTACAGTTAAATCTAAAGCACCTCGAAATGACCAATATGGGGAGGTAAAATGGCATGTTGCTTTGACTAATCAGAGTGATGAACCAGTTGCCGAATATGAACTGCTGACGATGAATGCTTTTTAGTTCTTACAACAAATCAGTCCGACTGTTAACACAGCTAGGACCAATTCGCGCTTGGTCTTTGTTAGTAACAGTTTTTGGTGAGTTATCAGGAGAAAATGCGGTAGACGGACCGGTGCTTACTTCAATTATGAGAGAAATTGGCATTAAGCCTGAAGCAACCCGTGTGGCATTACATCGTTTACGCAATGATGGCTGGATAACCTCACAAAGATTAGGCCGTATAAGTCAATATAAACTTACTGCCAAAGGAGCGCACGATAGCGCTGCTGCCCGTCCACGTATTTATGGTCGACCCCAAAAAACAGAAGAAAAAATGCAATTTTTTATAACCAAAACAAGCGATAATTCTCTTGATCCAGCATCTTACACGCAAATCACATCAAGAATATTCGTTTGTGAAATCAGTACAGTATGCCCACCGGAAGCTATAATCCTTGAACCCACGCACTTACCGATCTGGCTGAGCAAACAAATTGAATCAGACTACCTACGACAGGGCTATGATAATCTGTTTCAAGTTCTGTCAAATATTAGCTTTAATGTAGAAACGTTTAGCCCTCTTCAAATAGCAGTAGTTCGCATATTAATTGTACATGTTTGGCGAAGGCTAACACTTAAGCATCCAACGCTACCACGCACTGCACATTCCGCCAGTTGGCATGGGCATGACTGTCGCGCATTGGTCACTACGTTACTGGATAATTTACCCCGCCCAGCGCAGAAATTATTAAAAGCCACCTAAGTGCTATTCATATGACCAAGCAATGCGCTTTTGCCATGAAAAATCTAATTGGCGTCTAGCAACAATGCAATCAGATAGGCTAATCGATACTACTGGTATATTTTGTGCCTCCACTGGAGGCACAAAATATAGACGCATGTAAAATTACCGATGTAGGGCCATCGAGCATACCAAATTTAAACCATTTTAAATGGTCATAATCTGGCCAACGTTGCGTCATAGCAAGCAGTTACATTAGTTTATAAATTCAATGAAAATAGGCCCAAACAATACACATTACCCAAGTTTCATGGTAATCTAACCACCCAGTAATACGATTAGCTCACCATATTGGGTCCAGAGTAAATGCGACGGCTTTAATCGAAAATCTCTAAGATTATGACGTTAAGCCTTTCCGCAGTAAAATTCCTGCAGAAAGGCAATCTTGTCACAGTTAACCGGGTGACCTGACGGCACCTATCAATGGGTTTGTTACAGGCTTCGCAATTCCATAAATCACAACAATCCCATCACCTCCACCCATTGTGGCAGTAACCCGGTTAGGATTATCTTCGACTAAAGCAGATACAACATTCCAGTTGTTTGCATTCCAAACATTACCAGCATCATCAACCATGATATCAGTAGTCTTTTCGAGTACACCGCTTTTGTAGGCATGGATCAACTGGCCTGTCCCAACTCCATCTGGGCAAACTTTTTGGTCTTGCCCACATACCTGCATGAACCCTGTACCGAAGAAATTTCCAATAAAAACAGTATCTTGACCATCTATAGAAACTCCCCATCCCGCACTAATTTGTCCGTTGAGTAGATTAGCCTTGAGAACATCACCTTTCGAGGAAAGCATTGTTAGGTTACCACTACCGTTCGGATACTTTTTCTCATTTTTCTTCATGTTCGCTAAAGAAATTCTGAACTCATCAATGATGCTTGCACCTGCAGGGATCTTTGGAACAGGATAGCCCGGCGACATATTGGCTCCAACCCACACATTCCCCTTGGAATCGATGCCAATGCCACGCGGAGCAGTCCCAACGCTGATTTGCGAAACCTTTTCTGGAGTATTGCCGTTAAAGCGCGTTACCGTCATCCCACCGTTATTTGACACCCAGACAAAATTGTCATTATCAACAGCGACAGCAAAAGGACGATTTAAACCATCAAGTTTAATGATTTCGCCTTTTGTGTGATCTCCACCCGGGAAACGGATCATCTGGTTTAACTGATTATCACAAGCCCATACATCACCATTTGGCGCGGTAGCGAGCCCTTGAATGCCACCAATCTCTCCATTCACCTGTGCAGGACCCAGTGCTTTACCATCGAGATCAAAAACACCAATTTTTTTGTTGAAGGTACCAACCCAAACCTTGTCAGACGAAACCGTTGTACCCCAACCAATCCCGTCAAGGCCCTGATCATTATAGCCGGTAAGAGGAGGCGACAATGCTCGGCCCGAAGCGTCAAGGCGCGTAACACCACCACCAATCGCTTTTTCCAAACCAGACTGTGATCCTGGCATCCAGTTCTGACCACTCCACAATTGTGCTCGATCGTCAAACATCAAGCGTCCAGGCGAGTAAGTACCCCCACCGACTAAACGCACCATTAATGCGAAATCTGTTGGCACATAACTAAGATACGGAAGGAAATCAGTATCACGTCGTTCTTCACCCTTCGGAAACGGATAGGCTTTTGTAAACAGGTTAAAAAAGTCATCATTTTTTACAAATGGACGTTTTGCCAGTTGGACCAATGTGTCCAAAGTGGAAGAGTTATCGCCAATGGCCAGAAAATCTGCGCACAATCCACGTTTTTGTTGCGCACCACATAGTGCACTTAGCGCCGCTAGTGTGTTCATTCTACCAACGGTCTCTGATTGAGTAAGGTTTGTGCCGTTTAACACAGTATGCCCAAAAGTTCCCCGCTCGACATCGACCAAATTGCTTACGTGAGAAGATCCTATCAAAAGTCCGTTTGAAGATCCTAACAGTCCATTTTGCATTTCAAACATGCCAGCAACAGGCCAAATAGATCCGATAGTAGTCAATTCGTTTAATACGATGTTACTGCGTTGGTCGGGATTCAATACTGCCAGAGTTTCAAAATGTGGGATCTTAACGCCTTCAACCAAACCACCGATTGAGCGAAGATAAAATACTCCATCTTCGACTTCGTTGATATCTTGAATAACCACGCCGCCGGTTTTGTTCGTTGTGGCCTCTGCTAATCTTGTACTGGCCTCCCCTGGTTGCGCGAGCCAAAGCGAAACCTCAGCAGAACCGACAGGTTTGCCGTCTGTCTGTACAGAAGCTTTGAGGGTGAAGGTTTCGGCTGAGGCAGCAGACACAACCACTGCAGGCCCAACAGAAAGTGCAATAATACTTAAAAGATTTAGCAATGATTTCATTTTGTTGAATAATCCTATTCTGAATAGATCAAAAATTTTAACGTATGACTTAAATCTTACAAGCAATTTATTTATATCATTAGAATAGGTTACTATACTAAAGTATATATCAATGGACGCTTGGTATTTTTAATCCTTCAAATCGTTCATCAAAAATTGCAGGCAACCGTCTAGTGTGAAAAAAACGATCATGGTAATTTATGATTATTTTAAGCTACAACTTAAAGCACACTTTCCCCTACCGCTTGCTCGCGCTATAGTCTTTTCATGACAAATCACCTTTATATATCTGACTTACCCAACGGGCTTAACCTTGGGAATTCTGTGGCCATTGACTGCGAAACAATGGGTTTAAATCCCCATCGAGATCGCCTCTGCGTTGTTCAACTGTCTAATGGCGATGGTGACGCTCATATTATTCAGGTCAGACCAGGACAGACCGAGGCACCTAACCTCTGCGCACTTTTAAAAAACCCACAGGTGACAAAGCTGTTCCATTTCGGTCGTTTTGACATCGCCGCCATGCTGAACACATTCGGAATTGTGACTACCCCAGTCTATTGCACCAAAATCGCCAGTCGTTTGATCCGTACATATACCGATCGGCATGGTCTTAAGAATCTATTACAGGAAATGCTTGGCGTTGATGTGTCAAAACAACAGCAATCTAGCGATTGGGGTGCGGATAACCTTACTGATGCTCAATTAGATTATGCTGCCTCTGATGTTCTTTATCTCCACCGACTTCGTGATGAGCTGAACAAACGATTGCTGCGTGAGGGACGGATGGAAATGGCTCAGGCGTGTTTTGACTTTCTGCCTATGCGTGCTCAACTCGATCTCTCAGGCTGGCCAGAAACTGATATCTTCGCACATTCATGACAATAGATACCCCCTTTATTGACATAGCTCGTCGTGTAATCAACTCAGAAGCTGAGGCCCTAAATAGTTTAGCGGATAGTCTGGATTCCAGCTTTCGGGATGTTATTAATATTCTAAATAACGCGACCGGGCGTGTTATTGTCACCGGAATTGGAAAATCCGGTCATATCTCGCGCAAAATTGCGGCAACGTTAGCCAGCACTGGCACACCATCTCAATTTGTACACCCGGCTGAAGCAAGCCATGGTGATTTAGGCATGATCACATCAAACGATGTGGTGCTCGCTATTTCAAACTCTGGTGAAGCACCAGAGCTTGCCGATCTGGTAGCCTACTCGCGCCGCTTTAAAATTCCACTTGTTGGTATTACAAAAAACCCCAAAAGTGCACTAGGCAGTCAATGTGATGTGGTTTTATTATTGCCAGATTGTCCCGAAGCCTGCGGTACTGGAATTGTGCCAACCACATCCACCACAATGACATTGGCCATGGGGGACGCGATAGCCATAGCTCTCATGGAAAATAAATCATTCACCGCCGTCCATTTTCGCCAGTTTCACCCAGGCGGGAAATTAGGAGCACAATTAATAAGCGTATCAGAGTTAATGCATCCAGGAGCAGAAATGCCAATTGTGTTCCTTAATACGCCAATGTCTGAAGCATTGATCGAAATGAGCCAAAAAAGTATGGGCGTTGTCGCTGTACTATCAGAAACTGGGACATTGGCAGGGATTATAACCGATGGAGACTTGCGCCGCCACATGGATGGTTTGCTAAACCTTACAGCTGCAGATGTAATGACCACTTCTCCAGCAACAATAAGCCCGGAAGCGTTAGCTGTCGAAGCTATGGCCCTTATGAACCAACGTAAAATCACTTGTGTCTTTGCAGTTGGCGCTAAAGGTCCAAAAATTCCAAGTGGAATATTACATATTCACGACTGTCTCCGGGTCGGGCTCGCTTAAAGGATATGCTATGGACAGCTATTCGCGACTTATCGGCTGGCTTAAAATACTGCTACCACTTTCAGCTCTAGGCCTACTGTCTACAATATTTTTGGTATCAGAAAAAACCAATCCTATCGCCTCTATCCCGTTTACTAAAAACGATATTGAAGATCGATTATATGGACAGCAAGTAACCGAACCTTTTTTTTCCGGAACAACACGCGAAGGTGATCAATTAACTTTTTCAGCAAGTGCGGTGCAATTGGGTCAAGGGCTAGATAACCGAACAGATGATTTATCAGTCCAAATCAAGCTGGCATCTGGAACAAGCGTTTTTCTTTCTTCAAACATAGGAAAATTTGATATCAAAAAGTCGCTGCTGACACTACAGGGCGATGTTGTGATCTCAACTTCTACTGGGTATGTGATAACAACAGAAAAGTTAATCACAGATCTCGATGAATTTTCTATAGAAACAACTAGCGCAATCAGCGGAAAAAGCCCCATCGGTACATTAAATGCCGGCAAAATGCGGCTTGATAGAATACTGAATACTGAAAACGTGCATTTGAATTTCACAAACGGTGTTAAACTGTTATACCGAAGTATAAATATAGAAGAGTGATAAAATTGGTGACATTCCTGCGTATTCTAATCTGTTCCTTCCTGTTGGCTCTTACATCACCCTTGTTTGCACAAGGCACGCAAGTCGCCTTTGGAACAGCCGCACAAGATACAACCGCCCCAATTGAAGTAAGTGCAGATGAACTGACTGTTAATCAAAAGACCAGCACAGCAATTTTCATTGGGGACGTATTAATTATCCAAGGTGAAATGCGATTGGGTGCAGCTAAAGTTGAAGTTATATACCGTGAAGAAACTCAGGGCATTTCACGGCTAGAAGCTACCGGCAGTGTGACCCTTGTTTCAGGTGCAGATGCCGCAGAATCAGATTATGCTGACTATAAAGTTGATGACGGCACCATAGAGATGACCGGCAATGTTTTGCTTACTCAAGACCAGAGCTCTTTAACTGCGGACCGAATGACTGTCGATCTTGATGCCGGTACTGCGAGAATGCAGGGGCAGGTCAAAACAATCCTTCAACCTAAGGAAAATTAATGTCCAAATCGACGCTTAAAGTCGCTGAAGGAACCTTAGGACTTGAGATTTCACACCTGCGGAAGTCCTATCGCAAAAAACTTGTAATTCGCGACTTTTCTATGAAATTAGATCGTGGTGAAGTTGTAGCACTTTTAGGGCCAAACGGATCAGGAAAAACTACAACATTTTACTCTATAGCTGGCTTGGTAACGCCAGAAGCAGGCACAGTCGTCGTTGATGGTACTGATGTAACAACCTTACCAATGTATCGCCGTGCAAAAATGGGCATTGGTTATTTACCTCAGGAAATAAGTATTTTTCGTGGGTTAAACGTTCAAGATAATATTTTAGCGATCCTCGATATCACAATAAAGAATCGGCACAAACGCCGCGAACGCCTCGAAGAATTACTTAGTGAATTCTCAATCGAACATTTGCGCCGCGCACCAGCTTTAGCCCTATCAGGTGGAGAAAGGCGAAGAGTCGAAATTGCTCGATCACTAGCAGCAAATCCTAAATACCTACTGCTTGATGAACCTTTTGCCGGTGTTGATCCAATCTCAGTTGGAGACATTCGTAGCCTTGTGGCTGACTTAAAAAAACGGGGCATTGGGGTTTTGATCACAGATCATAATGTACGCGAGACTCTGGAAATCGTCGACCGCGCATATATTTTACATGATGGCCAAGTACTTATGTCGGGTACGCCACAGGACGTAGTTCAAAATGATAATGTTCGCCGCGTCTATCTTGGCGAAAATTTCCGAATATCATAGAAATTGAAGCAAGAGCTTAAGTCACTTTTGATTGACATGTGTTATAGTTTTAGCGTGAGATGTATTCATGGCATTGCATGCTAACAAATCTTCTACTCTTTCTGCATTGTGTGGAAAGCTATTTGAAATTCTGTTGAAACGCATGCCACTCTCGCTTAACTCACGTACTTAATCAGGCCCCTTCCATGTTCTGTATTTTTGTATGTACGCACAACGTATTAAGGAGAAACGATGCAGTACCAAATCAGTGGTAAACAAATCGACATTGGAGAAGCGTTACAAACTTACGTAAGAAATGAATTAGCCAATGCAATAAAAAAATACGCGGAGCGCCCTACAAACGCTCAGGTCGTATTTTCTAAATCGGCTCATGAATATGTTTGCGAGGCAACGGTTCACTTATCAACGGGTCTAACTGCTCAAGCTAAAGGCTATGCTACTGAAATATATTCATCTTTTGACACCTGCGCTGAAAAAATGGAAAAGCAGTTACGACGCTATAAAAGAAGACTCAAGGATCATCAAAAAGAACGCGTGCAACCAGTTGAATTCTCTGGCGCTTCCTCATATATCCTCGCTTCAGAAACGGGTGCGGCGGACGAGGTTGAACCTGAAAGCCTGCAACCAATTATTATTGCAGAGATGGAGACTAATATTCAATCGCTGTCAGTTGGCGAGGCTGTCATGCAGATGGAACTTGCGGGAGCACCATTGCTGGTGTTTCGGAACGATGGAAAAAACGGACTAAATGTCGTGTATCGTCGTGACGACGGAAACATTGGCTGGATTGATCCGTAAATTATACGTGCCTACTAGGGCACAAACGGTGCAAAAATAATGGAATTAGGTACTCTTCTTAAGCCAGAGGCGGTTAAGGTTGTTACGGCAGCTTCCTCCAAAAAACGACTTTTACACGAGATCGCTGATCTAGTGCAGCAGGCTTATCATTTGGATGCTGGCGTTGTGATCGATGCACTGACGTCTCGTGAAGCGCTGGGGCCAACCGGGGTCGGTCAAGGTGTTGCCCTGCCACATGCGCGGCTAAACGGCATAGGTGAAGTTAAAGGCGCGTTTATCCTGCTGGACAGACCTATAGAGTTTGGTTCCGTGGATAGACAACCAGTAGATATTGCATTTGCGCTTTTTGCACCCGAAGAAGCAGGGGTAGAGCATTTGCGAGCATTAGCTTTAGTCTCCCGTACGTTAAGGGATGCTGCTGTATGTGCCAAGTTACGCGCAAATCCGAATTCAGCCACGCTGTTTGCAATCTTAAACGAGACACAGACAGCTCAGGCAGCTTAAAACATCACGACATAAAATAAGTTCATGCTTAAGCAAAAATTAGAAGTACTCGTTTGCTACATAAGAACATTGAACTATGAAGCATTGTCAGCGTTAAGTTATTCAAGACCCATCTCAGCCATCATAGCCTCAATTCGTGATACATCTTGAGGGTTGTTCAGTTCCCAAAACTGCCGCCCCAGCGCGTCAACTTCAACGCATAAAATCTTTCTTCCGTTTTCTAAAAAGCGAAGTTGTTCAAGCCCTTCCAATTTCTCAAGTGGACCAACAAGCCATTTTGGGTAAGCCATCAACACCGCTGGCCGATAAGCATATACTCCAACGTGATGAAAAACAGGAGTTTCACCCTGCGCTGCGTACGTATCATTGGTGTAAGGAATTACCTCTTTAGAAAAATACAATCCCTGATTTTGGGTATCAAATACAGCAGTTGTGCCACCAACGCGTCCTTGCCGCCGATCCTCAAGAAAACCCCTTAATGTGAGCCCATCACACCGCAGTACAGGTGTAGCAATCTCAGCATCAGTGGCTGTACTTAAAGTGTCGATCAGAGCTTCAACAAACCACGGTGGAGTAAGTGGCGCATCACCTTGAAGGTTCACCACAATATCAAATTCCACTCCCAAAATAGCATAGGCTTCAGCACAACGTTCCGTACCGTTGGCACAAGCTTCGGATGTCATGACCACCTCAGCTCCAAAACCTATAGCAGTCGAACTTATGCGGTCATCATCGGTGGCAACCACCACACGATCCACACCCTTCACAGACATTGCGGCAACCCAACTACGCTCGATTAAAGTTTGCGATTGACCAGTGGCTCCTGTGAGAGCCACTAGGGGTTTACCAGGGTACCGGGTCGAAGCATAGCGGGCAGGTATTATAATCAATACAGACATTAAGGTAATTTCAACTCAACAACTGGAGAGTAGGCTATAAAAAAAGGATTTTCATAGCTATCTTTACCATATGTTAACGGCGCATGGTCATCAAAACGTACTACGCGACCACCCGCTCCTTTCAGGATAGCATGACCAGCAGCCGTATCCCACTCCATAGTGCGTCCAAGGCGAGGATAAATATCAGCTTCACCCGCCGCAACGAGACAGAATTTTAAGGATGAGCCAGCACTTTTCATTTCTTTAACAGAATACTTTTTAATATATTCGTCCGTCGCCAGGTCTCGATGAGACTTTGAAGCAACTACATTTAGGGCCAAATTATCGCTGATTGCGACACTGATTGGCGTTAAGTCACCTACTATTTCCTTGTCAAAACGACCAGTTTCTTCAACAGTTTGACCGTCAGCCTGCGTGAAAAACATGCGGCACTTAGCCGGCGCATAAACAATACCACGCGTCGGGATTCCGTTTTCAACAAAAGCAATATTAACCGTGAAATCGCCCCGACGATTGATAAATTCCTTTGTGCCATCTAACGGATCCACAATAAAAAACATGTCATTGGTGAATGTATGAGTTTCTAACTGTTCTTCTGTTACGAGCATTATATCAGGGAACGCAGCCCGCAAACCTTCTGAAATTAAAGCATCTGCTTTTTCATCTGCAGCAGTCACTGGGCTATCGTCAGATTTTAATTTAACGGCGAAATCATCTTTACCATAGATCTCCATAATTTTTTCACCCGCCTGCAGTGCCAGTCGTCGCATTACCGGGATCATAAGGTCGTAATTCATTAATTTTAGCCCTTAAATAGAAATTAATTTAAAATCTTCTAAATTTTCTATGCTTCAAAGAGAACGTACCAGCAAGATTATTGCGAAGCTACGCTTTTAAAAACTAAAATTTCAAATATTAAACAAATGCCAGTCTCACTTTGCATCGCGCACAACAACGGCCAGATTGGCTTATAGCTTAATTGCCCAACCCGCAGCATAACATTTAACAAAAGCGTTGAGCTAAAAATGCAATGTACTCATCGCAGATCTTTATTATCAATCTAACGATTAGTACCGGCCGATAATCTAGCTCAGCGCTCGAGCCTCGTCGACGAGCATAACGGGTATTCCGTTTCGAATTGGGTAGGCCAGGTTGGCACTCTCAGAAATGAGTTCCTGACGTTCGGCATCATACCGCAACGTTGAGTGTGTCAGCGGGCAAATCAGTGCTTCAAGCACATGGCGATCTAGAGCAATGGTCATTGCATTATATCACCTTCTCCACCTCGCAGCGAAAACTCAATCAGAGTAACCAAAGTTTCTCGACGTGTGCTAAGCGATGGAGCCTCCAACAACGCCTGTTTATCTTCAGAGCCAAAATCAAGCATCATGGATAGTGAATTAATCAACAACTCATCATCTGCTTCTTTAAGTGTTTCCCAATCTGCAGACAAAGATTGCGCATCAAAATAGCGCCCCAGCAGATCTAAAAATCTTGGTCGGTCAAATTGAAGGTCTTCGTCAGACTCCAATTGGTCATCACCAAAGCTACTCCAATTAACCTCACAGCGACGATAAGGTGTAAAACCATCCACCTCACTGACTACTCGAAAACGCGAAATACCAGATAGGGTAACCATATAGCGGTTATCCTCTGTTTCAGAGAACTGGGTAATTCTGCCAGCACAACCGATCGTTTGCAAACCTATACCACCACGTCCAGCAACCTCGTTGGGTTGAACCATGCCAACTAAACGTTCGGGTGTTTTTAATGCATCATCCAACATCTGAAGATATCTTGGCTCAAAGACATGAAGCGGTAGACGCGACCGAGGCAGCAAAAGCGCGCCCGGCAACGGAAATATAGGGATTGATCCTGGGAGATGAGTAACTTTAATCATATGCTGGGAGATAGCCCGATTGCTGGCTCAGGCAAATATCATTGAACTTAAACGACGACGCCCATTTAACACAATTGGATCATCTGCTTTAAGCGCATCAAATACTATGAATAATTGTGTTTTAGCCGCCCCATCATTCCAATCTCGATCACGCCGGAAAAGGTCAAGCAAAGTATCAACTGCACCTTGTGCATCATCGTTTGCATGCAATGCTAGCGCCAAATCAAAACGAGCTTGGTTATTGTTAGGTTCTGCTTCAACGGTTGCATGAAGCTCAGCCACAGGACCTGCCGCAACAGCTTGGCGTGCCAATTGCAATTGAGCATACGCGGCTTCCAATTCTGGGCTGGAGGACATATCGGCTGGTGCTCCGTTGAGTACAGCTTCAGCCTGATCCAGATCGTCCATAGCAATATAAGACCGGACTAAACCAGCATATGCACCTGCATGCGTAGGTTCCTCATCAAGAATTGCTTGAAATGTCTGTGCGGCATCTGTAGCTGATCCTTCTGCAAGCATCTCTTCAGCAGCTTCGACAGCGTCATTCAAACTATCACCCGGAGCCTCTCCGCCAGAAGTTTTAATAACACGGTCTACAAAATCCTTGATTTCAGAAGCAGGAACAGCGCCCTGAAAAGCGTCCACTGGCTGACCCTTCCAGAATGCGTAAACTGTCGGGATAGACTGGACCTGTAATTGACCCGCAATGGTTTGCGCTTCATCTACGTTCACCTTGACCATTTTGACAGCGCCCTTAGCCGCCCGCACGGCATTTTCCAATAGCGGACCAAGCGTTTTACACGGACCACACCAAGGCGCCCAAAAATCCACAATCACAGGGACATTTTGGCTAGTTTCGACTACATCGGCCATAAATGTTGCTTCCGAACAATCCTTGATCAGGTCAACATCAGCTGGCCCGGTAGCTTCACCGGGCAATCCTAAATCCATCATTGTTTCATCCTCATTATCTGTTGAGGGTTATATGAACCCAAAATTGATATATTCCAAGGGGGATACCTTCTCTTTTAGTTAGTCGCCAAGTGCATCAAGCGTAATATTAGATATCGAATGTTGCAAAGACCGGTGCATGATCACTAGGTTTCTCCCACCCGCGTACCTCCCGCAAAATGCGACTTGAATGAGAAGTGCAAGAAATATCTTTAGTCGCCCAAATATGATCTAATCGACGTCCCTTATCCGCCGTATTCCAATCTTTTGCCCGATAAGACCACCATGAAAAAAGCAATCCTTCAGGAATATCCTGTCGAGTTATATCCACCCAACCACCAGCTTCCTGAGCTGCTGTCAAATGCTCCACTTCAACTGGTGTATGACTTACAATTTTTTGTAATTGTTTATGGTTCCAAACGTCATCTGCGCGGGGCGCAATATTTAAATCACCAACAAGTATGGCACGATCTGGTTGCTCAGCATGGAACCAGTCTTTCATATCTCTGAGATAATCTAACTTCTGACCAAATTTTTCATTTATCTTACGATCTGGTAAGTCACCGCCTGCAGGAACATAGAAATTGTGTACCGTCACCCCGTTTTCGAGGCGACCAGCGATATGGCGTGCGTGTCCTAAACCAGCGAAATCCTGAGCACTAGATTCCTCCATCGGAATTTTTGACAGAATTGCAACACCATTATAACCCTTATCGCCGCGCGCCACCATATGGATGTAACCTAACGAGTTGAACCCTTCGCGTGGTATCTTATCGATAGGACTTTTGCATTCCTGCAAGCAAAGAACATCCGGAGCTTCTTCTTTAAGTAGCTTGAGTACAATCGGTTCCCGTAAGCGGACCGAGTTGATATTCCAAGTGGCGAGTGTAAAAGACATAGCAATAGCTCCAATTGATAAGTTGAGCCAACTTAATTAGCATTTTAAAATGTCACCAGCATGAAACGTCATTTTACATTATACGTTGGAAAATATCGAGTACCTTCAGCCTTCCCAAACAATCGGAAAGCAGCCTAAATAATTATGTAGGTGATCTAATGGGCATGCCGGTAGATCAGATCAAGACATGGCGGTTTGCTAATTGCTTATTACCCGTATGGCAATAAAATCTTAAATCCGAACTCCATTATTAGGAGTTGTAGACCCAAAAGTGACTTTTACTAATGCCGTGTACTGTCAGACGAATAAGAGAACGCTTTGAGCTTCTAGCTCAATCTAAATCCAAATTGTCAAAATTTCATTTTTTTATTTTAAAAATAGCTGATGAGGTACCAGTAAAATTCATAAGAATTCAGTTTTTTGATTTTTTGACCTGTCCCCCCATTACTTATTAGAAAAGAACATTTTTTGTTGAGGTAGGAAACTTTTTTATTGGGGCCCGAAGAAACTTAAATATAGAGTTAGGACAACTTAATATACGGCAGTGAACTAAATAAACATAACTTGGAAACTTGTTTATTGAGAAGGTTCCTAAATAAGTTGAACGCGGTAAAATGGTAATTTTATAATTTAATATGACTTTTGTATAAATTAGCTTGGATCAAACCAGATAAGTTATTAATTTAAATATATGTGGGGATTTTCATCGCCGCAGGTGTGAAAACCAAGTATTTATTTCGAAATACAGCTATCAATATAAACCCAACAAGACGGAATAAGAGTCATATCCAATTGTGTCACTGGCCAAAACGAAGCAGATAAAAATAACGCGCAAGCCTAAGAACGCGCTTCTGACAAAGCGGAAAGGCTAACGCGTTTTAACTTATCCCTTTCATGCTACCAAACGATAGCCGCCAGACTCTGTAACCAGCAGGCGAGCATTAGACGGGTCAGCCTCTATTTTTTGGCGCAATCGGTAGATATGCGTCTCCAAAGTATGAGTAGTTACGCCAGCGTTATATCCCCAAACTTCATGCAAAAGGATGTCGCGCTGCACGACACCTTCTGTCGCACGATAGAGGAATTTAAGAATGTTCGTCTCTTTTTCTGTCAAGCGTATCTTTTTTTCATCTTCGGTAATCAGCATCTTCATAGATGGCTTGAACGTGTATGGTCCAAGGGTAAAAATAGCATCCTCGGATTGTTCGTGTTGGCGTAATTGAGCCCGAATACGAGCCAAAAGAACTGGGAATTTAAATGGCTTGGTAACGTAATCATTAGCGCCAGCATCCAACCCAAGGATTGTATCTGAGTCTGCATCATGTCCCGTAAGCATCAAGATTGGCGACTTAACGCCCTGCTTTCGCATCAACCGGCATAACTCACGACCATCTGTATCAGGCAGACCTACATCAAGAATAACAAGGTCATAAATCGCTTCCTTGGCCTTGATCATAGCATCTTGACCATTAGCCGCTTCGAAAACATCAAAGTCTTCAGTCATGATCAATTGTTCACTTAATGCCTCACGCAGGTCTTCATCATCATCAACCAAAAGAATTTTTTTCAATTGTGCCACTGGTATGTTCTCCTCCATCGTTACACTCTAGATGGTAGGTGAAGGCGGTTTGGGCAAGTTTTGTGCAACTCTGTAACGTCCATGTGTCAACTAAGTGGCAAATGTTTCAATTTTGGACCATTTTGCATATGTCGAGTGTATAGATAGGGAAATTTTGTAACATGGGCCTCGCCCCTGACATTAATGAAATGCTGGCCCGCGCACGGGCAGATTTGCGCATGGGTGTACCAATTGTACTCTCAGGGACAGTTTCTATTGTGGCAGTGGCTGCTGAGTCATTATCAGATGCCAGGCTTTCTGATGTTTTAAAATTGGACGGAACACCTGTATTGGCACTCACTGGAAGACGTGCGCAAACCTTGAAAGCACATGTCTATGACGGCAACATTGCACGAATTTTAGTACCTCCAGACGCCACATTGAATTGGCTTAGGGCACTTTCTGACCCAGCGGATGATTTAGCTACACCAATGAAAGGGCCATTAAGATCCAAACGAGACGGCAACGCGGACGCACATCGTGCCGCAGTTCATTTATGCAAGTCCGCACGCTTATTGCCAGCAGCACTTTGTGTTGAAGTTAATAGCGGTATTACTTTTGCAGCTGAGAATGGCCTAACCTGTATCCCACTAATGCTGGCACAGCCATTGCTCGCAGAACGGAGTACCTTGCACCCTGTTGTTCAGGCACGTCTACCAATCGTATCGTCTGAATCTGGACGGCTACATGTATACAGACCCAAAGATGGTGGAGAAGAACACTACACCATGGAGATTGGGCGAGCGGATCGAAGCAAGCCGGTTTTAGCGCGATTACATTCTGCATGCTTTACCGGTGATGTGATGGGCAGCCTAAAATGTGATTGTGGACCACAACTTCGTGGCGCACTCGCCCAAATGGGCGCGGAAGGTTCAGGGGTACTCTTATATCTTAATCAGGAAGGCCGAGGGATTGGGCTTGCCAATAAAATGCGGGCCTATGCATTACAAAGCCAGGGTTTTGATACCGTAGAGGCCAACCACCGGTTGGGATTTGAAGATGATGAACGTGATTTTCGCCTTGGTGCTGATATTTTGAAATCACTGGGCTTCTCGTCTGTGCGTTTATTGACGAATAACCCGGAAAAAATTGCAATGATGGAGGCCAATGGTATCACTGTGTCCGAACGCGTTCCACTGAAAGTTGGAAGAAATGAGCATAATACTGACTACCTCGATGTGAAGGCAAAAAAATCAGGTCATCTTTTTTAAAAAAGGATCAAAGTAAAAATTACTTTTGCTCCACTGGCAAAAACATAATTCTTAAGGTTTCCAATGGCCGCCTATATCACACCAAATGATCTTGTTTTATGTCCCAAAGGAATACGTTTTTGCAGTAAAATTTTTCCATGCTCAATAGGACGTGGAGGCATCAGTTCTCGCAAACGCGAAGGTGATGGGGCGACGCCGAGCGGCGTCCATCGAATTACAGGGATACTGTATCGCCCGGATCGCATGGCACGTCCAACGTCTTGGGCGGTGCCAATTCGCCTTGGTGACCTGTGGTCAGATGATCCAAACGATCTCGAGTACAATATGATGGTGCGCGCTCCATATGACGCAAGCCACGAAAAACTACAGCGCGCAGACCCACTCTATAATCTTGTGATTTTGACAGATTGGAATTGGCCGTATGCAGTTCGTCAACGAGGTTCTGCTATTTTTATTCACCGCTGGCGTAGACCAGGCTATCCAACAGAAGGCTGCATCGGGCTCAATCCAGAACACTTGCTGTGGATTGCTAAACGGATCAGGTTCAATACCCGTTTAATAGTCAAATGATTAGACGTTAAGAGATAAATACGTTTCAACAATCTATAAAAGTAAAATTGTAGTCTCGCTAGTCACCTCTTGAAATTGGGAATTTAAATACGAATTTTGCTTACCCAAGTTCGAGCTTGTCCTGCACAAATTTTACATAAAAACTAAATCAGAGAACTTAGCTTATAAGACTAAATACGAAGTAACTTGGTTATTTTTTACATATCAATAAATCAGGGACGCGCACCAAAGATGGCGGATCCCACACGGACATGCGTTGCACCCAGCGCAATTGCACTTTCAAAATCACCACTCATTCCCATAGATAAACCTGAGAGATTATTTCTTTCTGCTATTTTTGCCAACAATGCGAAGTGTAACGAAGGCTCCTCATCAACTGGCGGAATACACATCAACCCAGCAATGGGTAAATCTAACGCGCGGCAACTCGCGATAAAACCATCAGTTTCGCCCGGAAAGATACCTGCTTTTTGTGGTTCTTCTCCAGTGTTGACCTGTACGAACAATTGAGGGCAGCTACCGATTTCCTGCGCTATTCGAGCAATGGTATTAGCAAGTTTCAGTCGGTCCACTGTGTGAATAGCCTGAAATAACTCCATTGCCTGCCGAACTTTATTGGTTTGCAATGGACCAATTAAATCAACGGAAACTTTACCATAGATTTTGCGAAAATCAGGCCATTTACTCGCAGCCTCTTGAACACGGTTTTCCCCAAAATAACGGTGACCTTGATCAAGTACCGAAGCAACGCGCTCATTCGGTTGCATTTTACTGACGGCGATTAAACGCACCGTATCGAGTTTGCGGTTAGCCTTGCTGACTGCTGAAGAAATATGGTTTTGAATGTCAGATAACGACACAGGTTTTCCTCTACGCCTTTATTATAGTTAGAAAACAAAACGGCCAGTCCTAGAAATGGACTGCAAACAGAAAGGGGCAGACCGACAGGCCTGCCCCAAACCTTTAAAGGTGTTTCAACTTAGAAGTTGAACTGTACACCCAAGTCAGCAACTGTGTCTTTAAGAGCGTTGCGACCAACACCACCAGCTATGGTGACACCGCCACCTAGACCGTGGCGGAAGCCAACACCGTATTGCTCACTTGCACCATCGATACCTGTATCGTTAAATACAGCACGAATTTCAGTTGACTCACCTAGATCGAATTTACCTGAAATACCGTAGGACATATCAGCTTGGTTGTCAGAATCTGCAGCAAGTGCTGAGACGCTAAACAATTCGCCGGTCCAACCAATTGAAGCTGCCCAGTAGTCATTGTCTGATCCGTCAGCGTTTTCGTTTTGACCCATCATAGCGCCAACATTGAAAACATCACCGCTCCAGCCAAGACCAATCTGATACTCTTCAGACGTGCCTAGGTTTGCGAGTGTTGCTGTCGTGTTTCTTTGTGTAGTGTCGTCTGTGTAAGAAGCAGAAACTGTAAATGCTTCATAGTTCCAACGCAATTTCACGGTTGGATCTTTCATCGAATCGTCGCTGCTTGTACCAAAACCACTTGCTGGTAGAACAAAGCCAGATGACGCTTCAAGGAAATATGTCAAACCAATGCCGTAGCCATAGTAGTCAACAACGTCACCTGAGTCGAGAACGTCAGATACGTTACCTACGTCCAAACGGAAGCCTTCAGCTGTTACAGCGAAACCAGCGGCTGAACGCTGTGCTACGTTTGAAGCACCAGCTTTGCTGGTTGTAATGCCACCATCATCGTCTACTGTGACTTTGTTTCCATCATCTGTTTGAAAACGGATACGAGCTTCAAATTTAACACCACTGTCTGATTCAGTAACACCAGTAATTGTTAAGCGAAAACGCTGGTCCAAACGAGTTTCGTTTTTCGTCAAACCTTCGTTGTAGTAAATGCCAAAACGGCCATAGCCACCCATGGTCACGTCTGCTGCAGCCATTCCAGCTGTAGCAACGAGAGCGGATGTAGCGAAGAGAATCTTTTTCATTGCTTTTCCTCGGTTTTAATCAAAAGCCCAGCTCGGAGAATCCGAAAGGGAATAATGCTGTTTCGCTTATTTATTTCTTCATCTCAAGGAATGCATGACTTGAAACAACACTTCGTGCATAGGCTGGTGCAGCTTTGCCACACTCTGATATCAGCATTTGCTAGCAATGTATGAGTAGTGTGCCTTGCGAGGGCGATTTAACTTGTCTATCACAGTGTAACACTAAGAAACAGTAGGATTACCGATGAACATAATGCAATTAACACGCCGGGTAGCTGTATTTTGTTTTTTAGCGTTGCTTGCCGGATGTGGTGGCGTCGCTCCTACGAACTCGAATGACGGTGTGGACCCTGATTCCGACATATTACGTGCGTACGGGGGTGACGAGGGCACAACAATTGGCGCGGCTTTACGCAAAAACAGAAAACAGGAGCAAATAGTTTCTGTAAACAAATACATATGGGCAGCATCAATTGAAGTTCTTGATTTTCTGCCCATCCAGTATGTTGACCCTTTTACCGGCGTCATTATTACGGGTTATGGAACACCACAAGGCGGCGGTACTTCATACCGCGCAACTGTTCTCATTGACGACCCCGCCCTTGACGCCCGCTCACTAAACGTTGCCTTACAAAACCGTAATGGCCGCCCGGCAAGTGCTTCCGCAGTCCGCGCAGTTGAAGATGCCATTTTAACCCGAGCCCGTCAGTTACGTATTAAAGATGACAAATACTGAAGTATCTCGGCAAGCTGCTTCTACCAATTTAAAGAGCGTCGGGCCAAACTCCCGGCGTTTTTAGTATAAACTAGGATAAATTAACCCATGACCTCCTACACACCCTCCAATATTGAAGCACACTGGCAGGCTGTATGGGAAAAAGAAGAAATATTTCGCGCCACCCGCAGTGCCGAAAAACCCAAATACTATGTGCTAGAGATGTTCCCATATCCTTCAGGGCGTATACACATGGGACATGTGCGTAACTACACAATGGGTGACGTCATTGCGCGCTTCAAGATGTCAACCGGACATTCGGTTCTTCACCCAATGGGATGGGATGCTTTTGGAATGCCCGCTGAAAACGCAGCCATGGCAATCGGTGGCCACCCAAAAACATGGACCTATGACAATATTGCAGACATGCGTAGCCAAATGAAGCCACTGGGCCTCTCAATTGACTGGAGCCGTGAGTTCGCCACCTGTGATCCAGAATATTACGGCCAACAACAAGCTTTATTTCTAGATATGCTCGATGCGGGCCTTGTCTACCGTAAAAATGCTCAGGTGAACTGGGATCCTGTGGACATGACTGTTCTCGCCAATGAACAAGTCATTGACGGCAAGGGATGGCGATCTGGCGCAGACGTTGAAAAACGAGAACTTACCCAATGGTTTTTCAAAATCAGCGACATGGCTGGTGAACTGAAACAAGCGCTTGATGGTCTAGAAAACTGGCCCGCCAAAGTTCGTTTGATGCAAGATAACTGGATTGGTGAGTCGCGGGGCCTGGAGATGGACTTTGCTCTCACCACGCCAAAACACAACTTTGAAGCGCTAACCATATATACAACTCGACCTGATACATTGGCAGGTGCTGGATTCATGGCGATTGCACCTGACCATCCACTTTCAAAAGCACTTGAAACAGAAAATGCACCTTTAGCCGCTTTCAACGCAGATGCTCGACGCATGGATACAACGGAAGCGGCGATGGAAAAAGCGGAAAAGAAAGGCTTTGATACCGGAATAACCGTTAAGCATCCTCTTTATCCTGATCAGACATTACCTATCTGGGTCGCCAACTTTGTGTTGATGGATTATGGCACTGGCGCAATTTTTGGCTGCCCGGCACATGACCAGCGTGATTTGGACTTTGCACGAAAGTATAACTTACCCGTCATAGATACCTTTTTAGCTATGGATGATGATACACCCGTGGCCAAAATTGCTTTCGTGCCTGCCAAAACTGAGATGGTTCGTTGGATTAACCATCCCACTGGCATTGAAATAGCTACAGGGCAAGATGCAATAAATCAAACCATAGACTGGGCAGAGGCCAAAGGTCTGGGCCATGGTCAAACACAATACCGTTTGCGAGATTGGGGTTTATCTCGTCAACGCTATTGGGGTTGCCCAATTCCTGTAGTGCATTGCAAAACCTGTGGCGTAGTTCCGGAAAAAAAAGAAAATCTGCCTATCAAACTGCCAGATGATGTTTCTTTTGATATCCCTGGCAACCCGCTGGATCGGCACCCGACATGGCGGAACACACCTTGCCCATCTTGCGGCAAAGCTTCAAAACGTGAAACCGACACTATGGATACGTTTGTCGATAGCTCATGGTACTTCGCGCGCTTTACAGCACCCGGCGCCAAAACTCCCACAAACATGGAAGATGCCGCTTACTGGATGAACGTAGACCAGTATATAGGAGGAATTGAGCACGCAATCCTTCACCTGCTTTATTCCCGTTTTTTTGCAAGAGCGATGCATATTACCGGCCACCTACCCAAATCAGCAGTTGAACCTTTTGACGCTCTTTTTACTCAAGGTATGGTGACACATGAAATCTATCAAACGCGCGATGCAAAAGGCCGACCTGTTTATCATTTGCCTGAAGACGTTTCGGAAGGCAAATTAAAGAATGGCACCAAAGTTGATGTCATTCCTTCGGCAAAAATGTCAAAATCAAAGAAAAACGTTGTCGATCCATTAGGTATTATTGCTAGTTACGGCGCAGACACCGCACGCTGGTTTGTTTTAAGCGACTCGCCTCCAGAACGTGATGTGGAATGGACAGCTTCTGGAGCTGAGGCTGCTTACAAGCATCTTTCACGCGTTTATCGACTTGCAACAGATGTTAAAACGGTCAGTTCTGCCGATGAAAATGCAGGCGCTGATCTGGATCTTGCGCGAGCACGCGCACTTTGTATCGACGGAGTTACACGAGATATTGAAAGCTTTGGGTTCAACGCAGCAATTGCTAAACTTTATGCCTTCACCGCAGCAATTGCTAAATCAAAAGCTGGCAAGGCAATAAAACGCGAAAGCGTTAAAACACTTGCTCAACTTATGTCACCAATGACACCGCATATATCCGAAGAGATATGGAGCATCTTGGGCGGTGAAGGTCTGATTACTTTGGCACCATGGCCCACTGCCGAAGCCAGTCTGTTAAAAGCTGATACTGTCATTCTTCCAATTCAGATTAACGGTAAACGGCGCGGAGAGTTACAAGTAAGTGCAGACCTAAACAAAGAAGAGGTTGAGAAGCTGGCGCTTGCTCACGATGCTGTCATAAAGGTTTTGCAAGGTGGCACACCCAAAAAGGTAATCGTCGTTCCGGGCCGCATCGTTAATGTAGTGATATGATGCTTATGATACGCATAGTTATAATGTTATTTCTATCTACGCTAAGTGCGTGCGGCTTTGAGCCTGTTTATGGCGATGGCGGCACGGGGATGTCTTTGCAAAATCAACTATTAGTAGACAGGCCGATTGATCGGGAAGGCTATATACTAGTAAGACGCATTGAGGAACGTCTTGGACGTGCAGCAGACCCTTCTTATCTGCTATCTGTCGATCTAAGCGTTTCTCAAGAGGATAGCGCTATAGATCCTGAGGGGGATATCCGCCGCTTCCAGCTGATAGGATCAGCAACCTATATATTAAAAGATACGCGCGCTGGTGCAATTATTACCACCGGAACAGTAGATAATTTTGTTGGTTCTTCGGCAACAGGCACCACGGTTGCAACATTTGCATCACGCAGAGATGCCGAAGAACGGTTAATGATAATGCTTGCTGATCAGATAGTATTACAACTTCAAATGAGCAGCCTGTGAAATTATCTACCAGTCAGGCCAACGCTTACTTCGTTAAACCGGACACAAACGCCGCCGGTGCGCTTATATTTGGCGCAGACCCGATGCGTATTGCACTAAAAAGACAACAGCTAATTTCAAAATTATTAGGCCCAGCTGGTGAAGAGGAAATGCGGCTAACACGCCTGCCCGCGAGCGATCTGCGCAAAGATCCCGCTCTGCTTACAGATGCTTTAAAAGCCGTCGGTTTTTTTCCTGGCCTTCGCGTTGCCTTAGTTGAAGATGCAAACGAAGCAGTCGGGCCAATTATTACGCGATCACTTGCAGAGTGGGCACCTGGTGATGCACAAATCATCGTCACTGCGGGAGCTTTAAAACCAACCTCCAAGCTCCGAAAAGCATTTGAAGCACATACTAAAACCTATGCAACTGCTATCTATGATAATCCCCCAACAAGAGCTGAAATTGAAAACGACCTGAAAAATTCTGGTATTAACTTACCACCACAAGACGTCATGCATATGCTCATGGATCTCGCCAAGGTTCTCGAACCAGGGGATTTTCGACAAACGCTGGAAAAAATTGGACTCTATAAGCTCAATGACGATAAACCATTAAGCGCCAAAGATATTTCAAATAGCGCACCCACTTCTTTTGAAGCCGATGTAGACGATATCCTCATAGTTGTAGGCGACGGTCAAGCATCAGCAATCGGTCCAGTCATGCAACGACTACAAGCTCAAGGCGTTAATGCCGTTACATTATGTATTGGAGCCATGAGGCATTTTCGAACTCTTCATCGTGCAGCATTAGATACAACAGGTAGGCCCCAAATTTGGGGCCCCAACAGAGATAAAATGCTTGATCAAGCGCGGCGCTGGGGTCCAGTTAAGCTGGAAAAGGCTCTCACGGTCTTGACTGATACAGACCTACAATTACGAAGCGCAGGGCAAAAAGCACCTACACTTGCGCTGGTTGAAAGGGCTTTTATACGACTTGCTATGCTTGCTAGTCGCTAAAGCACTCAACTGCATCCTTTTCAACAAAATCCAACAAAGATGAACTCCAGACATAAAATATGACTGCCTTCTGACTTCGTCACATTGTTATTTGATGAATCACTGCTTTGTTTAACTTGTTTGAAAAAACCAACGAAAACCAGTAATAGAAACAAATAGAAATCGTTTGCCATTAAATACGATTTTTAGATAATTTAAAACTTCTTACTAATCCTTCCCGTTATTACTTCTTATAAAAACTAAAAAACAGAATTTACTTATTAAAATAGTGTCGCTTGCAGTATTATAATTAACCAACTTGGCAATGAGAAAGTGAAAGTTGGGACCTTTATTCTTAAAATTTTTTGAATCAGAGTAAATAAAAACGGGCAATCAGCATTACGTGACAAGCGAACATTTTCTATATTGCGTTGTGAAGGTTTGGTTTGGCTGCGATTTTGCAGACAGACCGAAATATTGGAGCAGTATTTTGTATAAAGTAATTGGAACTAAAAAAAGTCGTGCATTCCGTGTTCTCTGGATGCTTGAAGAATTGAAAGAGGACTATGATCTTATTACGGCTCCTCCCCGATCGGATATTGCGCGTCAGTACAATCAGACAGGCAAAATTCCCGCATTAGTTGATGGAGAGGACGTATTTACAGACAGTGTCGCAATTATGACCTATCTGGCAGACAAGCATCATGCATTGACGGCACCAGCTGGAACCCCAGACAGAGCCCGACAGGACGCAGAAACCTGTTGGCTACTCGACGAGTTTGATGCAATTCTCTGGGCAGCTGCAAAACACAGTTTCGTTTTACCGGAGGGAAAGAGAGTAGCACAAATTATCCCAAGTTTACACACTGAATTTGAGCGTAATGCCAAAACGCTGACCAACCGATTAGGTGCTAATGAGTTTCTAATGGGAAACAAAATAACGCTGCCCGATCTACTAGCAGTACATTGCATAGGCTGGGCCTTTGGTGCGGACTTTCCCAAAATACCTGATCAGCTCAAAGATTACTCAAATCGCTTGCGCAGCCGACCGGCTTTCCGTGCAGCGGCAGATCGTTAAGTATCTAAATACTTTACAACACCACGACCCGCTTGCCGGCCAGTCGCCAGGCAAGCAGTCAGCAAATATCCACCAGTTGGTGCTTCCCAGTCCAACATTTCACCAGCACAAAAAGTTCCAGGCATTTCATACAGCATGAAATCCTCATTTACTGAAGACGCCATTACACCACCAGATGTTGAAATCGCTTCATCCATCAGATTCAATCCGGAATGGGAAACCTTCACAGCTTTTAGTGTCCTCGCCAATCTATGCGGATCGACAGGCAACGGTCGGGCGTACTCATTCAAAAGCGCCAGCTTTACTTTATCCAACTTAACCACCTTGCGAAGATGATTTATCAAGCTGTTCTTGCCCCGTGGCTTAGCCAGACGTTTGGTTATTGCTTCAACTGTCAAATCTGGCAAAAGGTCCACAGTTAAATCAGCCCCTTCGCGCACACCACGCGAGACAGAATATATGCCACCACCTTCCAAACCTTTTTGTGAAAGCATGGCTTCACCGCGAGAACGATAATTTCCAGCACACCAAGCAACGCCTTTAATTGGTTTCCCTAAATGCTTAGTCATAAAATTTGACCATGTGACTGCCACAGCTGCATTTGCTGCGTCAAAAGCCGTAGGTTTTATTCCTTTAGCCGTTAATATTTCTGCCCAGGCACCATCCGATCCCAAACGTGCCCAGCTTGCACCACCAAGGGCAAGCACAACCGCATCTACAGTCACAGCTCTATGACCATCAGGCGTGTCAAAGCTTAAAGCGCCCTTATTCCATCCGCACCAACGCCAACGCGTATGCTGCGTTACCCCAAGATCATCCAAGCGAACCAGCCATGCACGCAGCAACGGTGATGCCTTCATCACTTTAGGAAACACGCGTCCGGTTGATCCTCTAAAAATTTCCTGACCCAATCCCTCCGCCCAATCGATAATATTTGTACTATCAAATGCAGCGATCGATGAACTGAGCCAAGCACCGGCTTCTGCGTATGATTCTATAAGACGTTGTACCGGAGCATCAAAAGTCAGATTCAAGCCTGACTTACCTGCCATTAGAAATTTACGTGCTAAAGATGGCTTTGCATCATAAACAGTCACAGCCATTCCAGCTGTCGCTATTACTTCAGCTGCAGCCAAGCCTGCGGGGCCTCCTCCAATAATTGCAACAGATTTCATTTACGCTCCCTACACCACCGATCCATAAACACCACACCTGAAACGTCATGCACAGCGTTTTTTGTGATGAAATTTCAATTGCGCCAATGAATGGGAGACTGATCAGAAAAAAGAAACCAGGGTATTCCCTGAAAAACAATACAATTGTGTTTGCAAAATGGTGAGCCGTGCAGGGATCGAACCTGCGACCCGCTGATTAAAAGTCAGCTGCTCTACCAACTGAGCTAACGGCCCCACTACGCGGCTCAATTAGAGAGGGTCGGAGGTAGGGTCAAGTCAAAAGCCTAAGGTTTCGCTGCGACATACTAGATTCATTTCAATCACATCGCTATATGCAGCGAATGAGTGATCAAAACACCTCTGGTTGGCCGTTTATGAAAATGCACGGTCTTGGCAACGATTTTGTTGTAATAGACACTCGTGTTTCTAATGTAAAAGTAACGCCCAATTTGGTGATAGCGTTGGCGGATCGGCACCTTGGGGTTGGGTTTGATCAGCTTGCTGTAATCACAAAAGGAAATGACCTAACAATTACATTCTACAACGCAGACGGGTCTCAGTCGGCTGCTTGCGGAAATGCCACACGCTGTATTGCAGCACATGAAATGACACATTCACATAAAAAAGTGCTCGACATCACAATTGCAGGTCGCGGCATACTTCGCGCTGAGCAAAATAAAGATGGCACTATCTCAGTCAACATGGGTCAGCCCCAGCTGGAATGGCAAGATATTCCACTCTCTCATGAAACAGACACCTTATCCCTTCCGATTAATGGTACACCCGTTGCGACAGGCATGGGCAATCCACACTGCACATTTTTTGTGGACGATATACATACCACCGATGTTATTAATCGGGGCGCTGAGATAGAGCACCACCCATTATTTCCAGAACGTACTAATGTTCAATTTGCTCAGATCATAGGGAGAGATCATATTCGTATGCGCGTCTGGGAACGCGGAACAGGCCTCACCTTGGCCTCGGGTTCATCTTCATGTGCCACTGCTGTGGCTGCAGTACGGAGAGGTCTGACAAGCCATAGTGTAAAAATAGAACTAGACGGTGGGATACTTCATATAGACTGGCGGAAGAATGGCGTTTGGATGACTGGTCCAACAGCCCACGTATTTAATGGCACTCTAACACAATCTTTTCTGAAAAAATTATGAAAACACCTATTTTCTCAAATCACGGCTGCCGTCTCAATGCTTATGAAACTAAAGCGATGGCGGAGTTAGCAGAACAAGCGGGCTTAGAAAATACCATTGTTATAAATACCTGCGCAGTAACAGCAGAAGCGGTAAGAAAGGCCAGACAGGATATTCGTAAACTACGCCGTTCTCACCCTGAGTCTAAAATAATTGTTACAGGTTGCGCCGCACAAATAGAGCCTCAAACATTTGCCGCTATGGACGAAGTAAATACCGTTATTGGCAATACTGAGAAAATGCTGGCAAGCACTTGGGTGGGACTAAATGGCAACCTAGAAACAGAGCCTGTCCAGGTGGACGATATCATGTCAGTTAAAGAGACAGCAGGGCATCTCATTGACGGCTTTGGAACTCGTAGCCGCGCTTATGTTCAAGTTCAGAACGGATGCGATCACAGATGTACTTTCTGCATCATCCCTTTTGGACGTGGTAATTCACGTTCAGTCCCAGCAGGCGTTATAGTGGATCAAATCAAGCGATTAGTGAACCAAGGTTATAATGAGGTTGTGCTGACAGGTGTTGATTTAACGTCCTGGGGAGCAGACTTGCCCTCAGCTCCCCGATTAGGAGACTTGGTGCTGCGAATCCTTAAGCTAGTTCCTGATTTGCCCAGACTACGAATAAGTTCAATTGATTCGATTGAGGTCGACCAGGCCCTCATGCAAGCCATCGCAACCGAACCTCGCTTAATGCCACATCTGCATTTGAGCCTACAACATGGCGACAACTTAATTTTAAAACGAATGAAAAGACGACATCTACGCGATGATGCGATCAGTTTTTCTGAGGAAGCGCGCAAACTACGTCCAGATATGACGTTTGGGGCAGATATAATCGCAGGCTTTCCAACAGAAACCAATGCACAATTCGAAAATTCGCTTAAGCTGGTGGACGAGTGTGATCTCACTTGGCTTCATGTTTTTCCCTATTCGCCTCGACCAAACACACCGGCGTCACGTATGCCGCAAGTAAAAGGTACAATAATCAAACAACGCGCAGCTCAACTACGTGCCACAGGAATACGTCAAGTAAAGCAGCACCTTGCCGCACAAGTTGGGCAAACTCATCAAATTTTAATGGAGAGCTCTAATATGGGACGCACGGCACAATTTGCAGAAGTCACTTTTGATGTCGCTCATCCAGAGGGACAGCTAGTATCAACAAAGATTAAGTCACATACAGATATTCAATTAATAGCTTAACTCTATGGAAGAGCTTACTAACGGTTTAAGTGTCTTGGTGCCCCAATAATCAAGTGCAAAATTAAGGGAAGCTTTAAAAACCAGAATCAAAAAAACGCTCCATTGGAATTTGACTTAAATAAAAATAACTACCTAATCCCAAAATATAAGCCCTGCGAGACAGCAGGACTTATAATCTTAGTTTCAGTATTATCAGGTTTTTTTGTAGCGCGCCTTTATCGGTGCCCAAAGCCGCTTATTGGTCAGATATAGTAGCACAGATAGAATTGTCAGAAATAGCACGCCAACGAAACCAGCCTGCTTACGCGCCATCATTTTCGGTTCGGCTGTCCACATTAAAAATGCAGCTACGTCTTCCGAGAGGTGCTGTAAGTCGTTGGAATGACCGTCCGCATAGTCAAGATCCTCACCATAAAGCGGTGGTGCCATTGCTATCCAACCCCCGGGGTAGGTCGTGTTTTCATAAAGGACCGTACCTGCTTCTTCTTTTTCTTCACCAGTATAGCCTTGCAAGAGCGACGCAATATAATCAGCACCGCCAATGCCGTGAATAAATTGGTTAATACCCAAACCGTAAGGACCATGAAAGCCAGCTCGTGCTTTTGCCATCATTGTTAGATCCGGTGCATTCTCCAGTGAAGAGCCCGGAAAGTTATCATTAGGGGTTGCTGCTCTGTAATCATCCAGATCCGCATCAAAGACCTCATAGTAGTCTGCGTAAGCTCGGACCTGATCCTCAGGTAAATGCGGGCCACCATCATCACCCAAAGTACGGATGGGTAAAAATTTGAGACCATGACAACCAGAGCAAATCTCTGTGTAAATTTGAAGACCCCGTTGCAGCTGGTTTTCATCATAGGTTCCAAATGGTCCATCGAATGAAAAGTCTACATTATCCACATGGCCAGATCCACCTGCTGCCATGGCTCCCGCTGAAAGCGAAAGAGTTGCGACAATGCTTACTGCGAGTTTTTTCAACATCTGCAGTCTCTCCTTATTCTGCAGGCTGTGCTGATGGGGCAGAGCCTCCGTCATCACCGCCATAGTGTGCAGCAAAATCATCTTCGATAGTTGTTGGTTGCGCATCTGGTTTCTCAATCACACCCAACAGAGGCAAAATAATTAGGAAGTAAGCGAACCAATAGGCCGAAGCTATTAGCGACAGGCTGGCGTACGGTTCCTCCGCAGGCATAGCGCCCAGCCACATTAACGCAAAGAAATCAATTACCAACAGAGCGAACCACCATTTAAACATGGGACGAAAACGACCCGAACGAATTGATGATGTGTCTAGCCAAGGAGCCAAAGCCATCACTGCGATTGCTCCAAACATCGCCAAAACTCCAAAGAATTTTGCATCGATGATACCGCCAGTGATCCAGCTCGCACCAATCACAACCCAAACGTCTGAAGTAAACGCACGCAGAATTGCGTAGAATGGTAGGAAATACCATTCAGGAACGATGTGCGCAGGCGTGGCGAGCGGGTTAGCTTCGATGTAGTTATCTGGGTGACCAAGGTAGTTTGGCATAAAACCAACGACTGCAAAGAAAACGGCTAAAATTACAGCGAGGGCGAACAAATCCTTGATTACAAAATAAGGCCAGAACGGAAGCGTATCTTTTGCTGCCTCTTCTTTTGAAGCGCGACGAACCTCAACGCCAGTGGGGTTGTTATTTCCAGTGGTATGGAAAGCCCAGATATGGAGGATAACAAGACCTGCTATCACAAAAGGTAGAAGATAATGCAGGCTAAAGAAACGGTTCAGTGTAGCGTTATCCACAGCAGGACCACCAAGCAGCCATGTTTGCAAAGCTTCGCCAATGAAAGGAATTGCACCAAAAAGGCCGGTAATAACGGTTGCACCCCAAAACGACATTTGTCCCCATGGTAAAACGTAACCCATAAAAGCAGTGCCCATCATCAACAGGTATATCAGCATGCCTATAATCCACGTAATCTCCCGCGGTGCTTTATAGGATCCGTAGTACAGACCTCGGAAAATGTGAGCATAAACAGCGATGAAGAACAATGACGCACCATTTGTGTGAATATAACGGAGCATATGGCCTCCATTGACGTCACGCATAATGTGCTCAATAGAAGCAAAGGCTAAATCGACCTGCGGCGTGTAATGCATTGCGAGCACAACGCCAGTGATTATTTGAAGTACTAAACAGAAAGTCAGCACGATACCCCAAATCCACATCCAATTTAGATTTTTAGGCGTTGGGAGCATCAACGTGTCGTAAAGCAATCCTAAGATAGGTAATCTTTTAGCAAGACCCTTTTCCCAAGCGGACTTTGGTTCGTAATGATCGTGAGGAATTCCACCCATGGTTAAATCTCCCTTAACCGAGTTGGATCGTGGTTTCGTCCACGAATAAAGCAACAGGCACTGGTAGGTTAGTCGGTGCAGGTCCTTTGCGGATACGGCCGGCAGTGTCGTAATGCGATCCGTGACATGGACAGAACCAGCCGCCAAATTCTCCCGCATCTCCTAATGGTACGCACCCAAGATGGGTGCAAACACCCATCATGACGAGCCATTCGCCTGCTTCGTCGAGAGAGCGATTAATATCAGCAGCGTCTGCGTTAGACGGAAGGTTGGCGTTTTCCGCCAAAGGGTCGGGCAATTCATTTATTTCCACGGCACGTGCTTCTTCAATCTCTTCTGGTAACCGCCGACGAATAAAGACTGGTTTACCCAACCATTTGACGGTTAACTGAGTTCCAGGTTCAACACTGCTAATGTCAACTCTAATTGACGATAGTGCCAAAACATCGGCTGAAGGGTTCATTTGATCGACCAAAGGCCATATAGCAGCACCGGCAACCACCACACCGGCACCACCGGTGGCATAGTACAGAAAATCGCGTCGACTGCTTTCGTGTTCTTCATCTGCGTGGGACACGGGGGACTTCTCCAGTTTCCTACAACCCAAAGGGTCATTATGTGACTAGCTCCACAACAGCATGGAGCTTTTCAAGGGGCTATCTAGCGGGGTGAACCGCTCACGTCCAGCACACAAACTGGCGCAAGTGGTCGCAGGGGCTGTTCCGATACCTTCAAGCCATTTAACCAGGCCCGTCTATCGTCATGCTAAAATCAGCTTTCGTAAAGGTTACTAAAGACATTTATGTAATAGTCACCCCTAAATCTACGATCACAAGAATCTACAAACAAATAAGCTCTAATCACAATTAACCATCTGGTTCTGTTACCTGCATGGATCGCCTTTGAGAGAATTTTGAATACCAACTTGCTAATTGTTCGCGATCTTTACGCCAAAACCGACTTTTATGCCTAAAATCAAGATAGCCAAGTGCGCAGGCCACCGAAATATGGCCCATACAAATCGGACCAGACAGATGATGCAACCAGTGGTCATTAAGTGCATCCAATCCCCGCTCGACCTTAGCCCACTGCGCCTCGATCCAATCACACGACTGTTCGGCTTCGTTACGAAGCCTAAGTTCGTAAACCATAGAGACTGCAGAATCCATAACTCCATCACCGGTTGCTTCCAACGTTAATGTTTCCCATCGAGCATCACCACTAGGATAAAATTTGCCTTGAAAAAAATCATCCAAATAGGTCGTAATCACTCGGCTGTCATATAAAGTCACACCGTTTAAACGTTCTAGTGCAGGCAAACGAGCCAGTGGATTCGCAGCTATTAAGCTTAAATCCGAAGCAAGCGCGGTCGTAGTCACTGTTTTTAATTCTACATCGTCAAACTTGTTTAACTCATGGAGTAAAACAACCACCTTTCGCACAAATGGAGAAGCTGGGGAGTGATACAGTTTCATAAGGATTCCTTTATTATTGATTTTAATTCTATAATTGCTCGATCGAGAGCTAGGCACCCAAAACATCTTGGTAGAGCGATATACTAAAACCTGAGTGCCATGACATTTAAAATGGTGCGACGTTTTCCACTAAGCCATATTTAAGACTTATCGCCACCTATATATCAGCCGTAGTAGTTTAGGTAAAAGCCATATCATTATTACAACCTAAAGTCCGAGATAAGCACTCAACGCCACTGGTGGATCAGCCATAATATCTGCCGTAGGCATTGGTGAATATGCTTGGCCTGCGTTCACAAACAAGATTTGATCTAAAGCACGCTCAGCGTCTTTGGGATCATGAGTAATGATCATAATTGTAGCGCTCGCCTCCCGTGCGACCTCCAAAGTCAGTTCCAGCATTTCATTTCGCAAAGCGGGGCCTAGAGCCGAAAAGGGTTCATCCAGCAGCATTAACGGCTTAGCCTGAACAAGCATTCGGGCCAAAGCAGCACGACTTTGCTGCCCCCCAGAAACATCGCCAGGCTTGCGAGATTCAAAACCAGCCAAGCCGACACACATCAGCGCTTGGTGCACCTGCTCTTTTTCAGCATCGGTCATACGCAAGGTTGGACGCAAGCCCAAACCAACATTCTGGGTTAAAGTTAAATGTGGAAACAGATTACCATCCTGAAACAACATTGAGATGCCGCGTTGATCTGGTTGAGTATTACTGACATTGCGTCCATTCACAAACACACTACCCTGCTTTAGGGGTACATATCCGCCGATAGCCCCCAATAAAGTTGATTTTCCAGCGCCTGAAGGTCCTAAAACAGCAATATGGCATTCCGATTCAATGATAAAATCTGCGCGCAGACTAAAATCGTTTTGCTGCACAACTAGCCTTTCAACTTTCAGCATACCGCCCCCAATAATCACAAATCCAGAAAAGACCCAAAGCAAGTACTAATAAAATCAAAGCCGCTCCAGACGCCGCAGTCGTTTGATAGCTCCCCATTAATCGGTACATCTGCAACGGCAAAGTTGCCCACTCAGGATTGGCAAACAAAGTTATAACCCCAAGATCACCAACTGACATTGCCGCAGCAAGACCAGCCGCAAACCCCAGTCTAGTTCGAATCCGAGGGAGCAAAACGATTCGCCAAACTAAAAAGCCATGCAATCCGAGAGAAATGTTTAAACGCCCATAGTCAACTAAGCTTTGACGCATACCAGGTACGAGCACCCGCACTGCAAAAGGTAAGGCCATAATGGCATTGACTAATGCTGTAACCAGCAAAGCAAAATATTGTGGATCAGCCAAAGGATAAATAATTATAAACCATCCCGTTCCCACCATTAACGGCGATGCCGCAAGCCCAAGCAACGTGAGTGTCTCAGCACCACCCTTTTTTGAGCCCCCCAACCAAGCTGATACAGGCAACGCCATAATAATTAAAAGGCCAGTACTTATTACAGCAAGCCAAGTAGAGGTCCACGCTGCAAACCATACCGTAGAAGGTACTTTAACCAACCCAATCAAACCATAAACCACTACTGCACTTAAAGGCAGTATTAGGAATATAGTCGCTACTCCAATATAAATTGCGTCGAGTATGCGAGGGAAATTGCCTCGTGCATCCCATCTCACCAGTGGTCTATCAAAACCTGATTGTAAAACAATTGGAGGCAAAATCCAAAGCGCCAACATCGCAGAAGTTCCTGCCAAGACCAATTGCAGTATGGAAAGAATAGCTGCTCGACCAAGATCAAAATCAAACCGAAAAGCCTGGTAAATTGCCAATTCAATAGTTGTAGATTTTGGACCTCCACCCAACGTGAGCGCTACCGCAAAGCTAGTCAAACAAATAACAAAAATAAGAGCAAGAGCTCCCGGCAGTACCTGCTTTAGCAGAGGCCATTCTAAAGTTTTAAAAACTTCATACGGTGGTAATCCAAGTTGACCAACCAAACGAAACTGTTCTGTTGGGATGGACTGCCAGCCCTGTAAAATCAATCTTGTTGCTAATGGCATATTGAAAAAAACATGCGCTAAAACAACACCCTGAAGCCCATAGATTGACAATGGTGGCAGGCCAAAGATACCCAGCAGCTGACTACTCCAACCCGTTCGACCAAAAACAGTCAAAATACCCAAAACGGCTACAATAACCGGTAAAATAAATGGTGCACCCAATAAAGTTACTAATGCGCTCCGTCCTTGAAATTGACGACGCGCTAAAGCACGCGCAACGGGAATTGCAAAAACAACACTGAGCGAAGCCGACAAAATAGCCTGCCAAATAGTAAACCGTACCACTGCCCAATCAGAGACGCCAAAACTTATAGGCCAGTTAGCTTTTGACATCACAGCAACCAGTGCCGCGAGGATCAGTGCAAAGACTGCCCCGCTGACAATGGGGCCGCCTATTGCACCAGCGCGCTTAACCATTCGTCCAATGCCTCATCGCGGACGGCAGCTGACTCTTCCGGCGACATCAACAGTGATTTTTGCGGTAAAAACAGCGTATCAAAGCCGTCCGGCAAACCAGCGGTCGGGGTTACGGCAGGATACATCCAATTTGTCGTTGGGATGATCGATTGGAAGCCATCAGAAACCATAAAAGCAATAAACTGGTCAGCTAATTCAGGCTCCTTAGAGTTGGCGAGTTTTCCAGCCAGTTCAATTTGCATGTAATGGCCTTCATCAAAAGAGGCGGCCGCTTTGGAGGTGTCTTCTTCAGCAATCAAGTGGTAGGCAGGCGAGGTAGTGTAACTTAGTACCATGTCCGCTTCGCCATCAAGAAACAGACCATAGCTTTCCGACCAGCCCTTCGTCACTGTTAGAATATTATCAGCCAAATCAGTCCAAATTAAAGGTGCCTCATCACCATAGGCAGCCTTGACCCACATGAGCAGGCCCAAACCAGGCGTGGAAGATCGAGGATCCTGAATCACAATTTTTAGATCACTTTCCGCAAGGGCGCGAAAATTTGTAGGAGCTTGCATATCTACGTTATGCACAAAAGCAAAATAACCCCAGTCGAATGGAACAAAAACATCATCCTCCCAAGATATCGGTAAAGAATATTCGGCAGCAACAGAATGAGTTGTGAACAGACCAGTTTCTTTGGCTGCTGCAACAAGATTAGTGTCCAGCCCCAAAATCACGTCCGCTTCAGATCGCTGACCTTCCAACTTAATACGGGCCAGCAAGGCTGCACCGTCACCGGCACCTATAAATTGCAGATCACAATTACAGGTTTCTTCGAAGGCCGCCTCAACTGCTGGTCCCGGCCCCCAATCTGAAACAAAACTGTCATATGTATAAACTTTAAGTACAGGCATCTCTGCCCAAGCTGCACTAGAACATAGCACAGCAGCAGTAGTAGTCATTAGATACTTCATCGCATCCTCCATTAAAGAGGCGGCTGGGTAAGGGATTGGAAACAAGCCAAACCTTCCCTCCGCCGGTATTAACCGGTTCAGGTTCTACGGGTTCGCAGAATTGCATCTCAGCTGTCGCCAGCACCCCGAGGTGGTGATAAGGATAGTCCGCACTACAGTTTGGAGCAAGTGGAAAACGTCTTGAGCTGAAAACGTCACACCGCTAGATGGGTACTTACCAAGGAGCCGCATATGTCGATGAATAGTTTTGGCCATCTTTTCCGCGTTACCACATGGGGTGAAAGCCATGGGCCCGCTTTAGGAGCGACAGTGGATGGCTGCCCTCCAGGCGTAATTCTTGATAAAGCAATGATCCAGCAATGGCTGGACAAACGAAAACCTGGTCAAAATAAATATACAACACAGAGACGCGAAGCCGACGAGGTAGAAATCATGTCAGGCGTCTTTGAAGGTCAAACCACCGGGACACCAATACAGCTGATGATTATGAATACTGATCAGCGATCTAAAGACTATGGTGACATTGCAGAAAAGTTTCGTCCCGGCCATGCAGACATAACATATTGGCAGAAATACGGTATTCGAGATTATCGTGGTGGTGGACGATCTTCTGCTCGCGAAACGGCCAGCCGCGTAGCTGCAGGTGGACTGGCCAGAGCAGTGTTGAATAAAATAGCTCCGGGTATCAAAATTACTGGCTACATGACCCGCATGGGTAGCCATGAAATCAATCGTACTCAATTTGATTGGAACGAAATTGGAAGAAACCCGTTCTGGGTGCCAGATGCAGAAGCCGCCGAAAATTGGGCATCCTATCTGGATACGCTAAGAAAATCTGGTTCTAGCGTTGGTGCTGTTATAGAAGTCACTGCTCGTGGTGTGCCTGCAGGTCTTGGCGCTCCAGTCTATGGAAAGCTGGATACTGACCTGGCGGCTGCAATGATGTCGATTAACGCGGTCAAAGGCGTTGAAATTGGAGAGGGCATGTCCGCTGCAATGCTCACAGGAGAGCTTAACGCAGACGAGATTAATATGGGGCCTGAAGGACCAGAATATTCATCAAATCATTCCGGCGGAATTTTAGGTGGTATTTCCACAGGGCAAGACATCGTGGTGCGTTTTGCTGTAAAGCCTACATCCTCAATTCTTCAAACTCGCAAAACAATCACTAAAACAGGCAAGAATGCCGAAATAATTACTAAAGGCCGTCATGATCCCTGCGTCGGAATTCGTGCTGTACCGGTGGGTGAAGCAATGATGGCCTGTGTACTGCTCGATCACTTTCTATTGGACCGTGGTCAAACGGGTGGTGTTCGCGGCCCGATTGGCTAGACATACGGCCGGCAGCACTGCTCGCATTGATACATTTGCCATCCAAAAATACAACATTCCTAGAATTAGGAAGCATTAATCAAAATCTTACATATTGGCTCAGATGAGCTTGTGAATATTCATACAATTAAAAACGTTTCACATTAATTTTAAATATTACTTTGGTTCAGATCTCAAATCCAAGGTTTGCTTTGGTAAGCATCAGTTATCAGGATCTACAAATAATGTTGCGTCCCTGCACACATAACAAACCAAGCACTGCTATAGCATTAAAACTATTGGCTGTTTTTCTATTTATGGTGATGGCGGCTATGATAAAAGTTGCTACGCAAGAAGTTCCACCAGGTGAAGCAGTTTTTTTCAGGTCATTCTTCGCACTTCCAATCATTGTTACTTGGATTTGGCATCGTGGTGAATTGGGAGAAGCACTGATACCAAACAATATAAAAGGCCATTTCTGGCGAGGCTTTTTTGGAACGGCCGCAATGATATTGACATTTGGCGGCCTTAGCCTGTTGCCACTGCCTGAAGTCACCGCCATTGGCTATGCTACACCAATTTTTACGGTAATTTTAGCAGCAATAATGCTAGGTGAACGGCCACATTTTTTTCGAATAACTGCTGTCGTTCTCGGCCTGTTGGGCGTTTTGATTGTAATGTGGCCACGACTCAGTTTGAGTTCAAACACACTCGATACTGCAGGCACGTTAGGAGCAATTATGGTCTTAACAGCCGCGCTATTACGCGCATTCGTGCAAATCCACATCCGAACATTAGTAAAAACCGAACACACAGCAGCTATCGTTTTTTATTTCTCACTTACCGCGACAGTGCTCAGCCTGTTTAGTCTTCCGTTTGGCTGGATTGTTCCCATTCCACGCGATATTTATTTGCTCATTGGGGCCGGCCTAGTGGGAGGAATTGCTCAGATTTGTGTCACCTCCAGCTATCGTTTTGCAGGAGCATCAATGTTAGCGCCTTTCGACTATTCCTCAATGATTTTTGCAGCCTTAATTGGGTATGTTATTTTCACTGAAGTGCCAACACTTCCTGTAGCCCTGGGCTCAATACTGGTAGTTTTAGGTGGCATACTTATCATTTGGCGTGAACGAAATTTAGGAATGGATCGGCGTAAAGCGAGATCTGTTACAGATCCTAAGGGATAATAAGCGCTTGAAACCAGTTAAAGATTCAAGAGTTGAGCTAATCCCACATAGGGAAATATTTTAGAAAAAATAAAATTATCAGCACTTTGATGGTTGTGTATTACAGCTCAGCCCTAACAAGCTTCTCATAGTCTTGAGCAATTTCACGCGTTATGGAACCAACTTCGAAATTGAAATCTGCAATCTCTCCAACTGGAGTAACTTCTGCAGCAGTACCAGTCAGCCAGCATTGTTCAAAACCTTCAAGCTCATCCGGCATAATAATACGTTCATGAACTTTGATATTTTTATTTTTCAACATTCCAATAACAGTCTGTCGGGTTAATCCATTCAAAAATACGTCAGCTTTAGGTGTATGCACCTGACCATCTTTAACAAAAAAGATATTTGCACCCGTGCACTCAGCGACAAAACCACGATAGTCCATAAATAATGCGTCTGAACAGCCTTTTGCTTCAGCCGCATGTTTAGATGTCGTGCAGATCATGTAAAGACCTGCTGCCTTGGCATGTACCGGAATTGTCTCAGGTGATGGGCGCTTCCATTTTGCAATATCCAACTTGGCCCCTTTGAACTTGGCATCACCATAATAACTACCCCATTCCCAAGTTGCGATAGCCAAATGGACGGGGTTGCGAGCAGACGCAACACCCATATCTTCGCCTGCACCGCGCCAAGCTACAGCTCTGACATATGCGTCTTCAAGGTTATTTGCCGCCAACACTTGCTGTTTAGCCGCTTCAATCTCATCCACGGTAAACGGTATTTTAAAATCTAGCTGGCCCGCAGAAAAATGTAGCCGCTCTGAATGCTTTCGGCTAAGAAAGATTTTACCATTGTAGGCGCGTTCACCTTCAAAAACAGAACTCGCATAGTGCAAAGCATGTGACAGGACATGGACATTTGCTGAACGCCAGTCGACCATCTGACCGTCCATCCAGATTTGCCCATCACGATCATCATATCCAGCCATGCCAGTCTCCATTATGTCTTTAGTTGCGCAATTGAGTTATTTTAGGATATAAAGTTGCGCAAAATCTGAGATTTGTTATCCCTTCACTCTTGGAATGTCAACAAGGCTGACATAAACTGATCATAAAATTCAATATGCATTTGCGAGATCAAAATGACAAATGGACGAAGCAGTGGAGCAATCAGTGGAGAAAGCCTTCTCTTTCTGACTGACGAGCAGTTGCAGCAAGGTATTGAGGCAATGTTTTTCGCTTATCGCGGGTTCACTGCAGACCCAGACCGTATCTTATCTGAGATGGCCTATGGTAGGGCGCATCACCGCGCCGTACATTTCATCAATCGTTCGCCGGGCACGACTGTAAACAATCTTCTCAATATTCTTGGCGTCACAAAACAATCACTCAACCGAGTGTTACGCACACTAATTGCCGATGGTCTGGTGGAAAGTCGGGTTGGAGAAATAGATCGGCGTGAACGTCACTTACATTTAACAAATGAAGGGCGTTTATTGGAAGGCCGCTTATCAGATGCACAGCGTGCTAGGATGCGATCAGCATTTCGTGATGTGGGGCCAGATGCCGTGGCGGGCTTTCGCAGAGTGCTTGAAGCGATGATGGACAAAGAAATGCAACGCGCCTACACCAGATTGAAGGAGAGCGGTTCATGAGCGGTGTCGATAACCATCTGTTGATCGTAGATGATGACGAGCGCATCAGGATGTTGCTGCAAAAATTTCTTATTCGGCAGGGGTTTTTTGTAACTGCTGCACGGGATGCGGCGCATGCACGTCGGGTATTGGCAGGCTTGGATTTTGATCTGATTGTACTGGATGTCATGATGCCAGGAGAAGATGGTATTACTTTATGCCGGTCACTACGAGAAAACAGCACAACACCAATCCTATTACTTACTGCCAAAGGAGAGACAGACAACCGAATCGAAGGGTTAGAAGCAGGAGCGGACGATTACCTACCTAAACCTTTTGAGCCAAAGGAACTGCTCTTACGCATCAATGCAATTCTACGTCGGGTTCCAGAGGTTAGTGCTGATCAAACAGCTCCTAAAGTTCTAGCCCTTGGCCCAATCCGATATGATATGGAGCGCGGTGAAATGTGGCGAGGTTCGGATCTCGTCCGCCTCACCGCAACCGAGATGCAGCTCATGAAAATCTTTTCAACACAATCCGGTCAGGCAGTCAGTCGTAGCCAACTTGTTGAAGATCTGGGTCGAGACCGTGGGCAGGGCCAAGAGCGCGCTGTTGATGTTCAAATTACACGCCTACGCCGCAAAATCGAAGAGGATCCTAAGCAACCTCGCTATCTTCAAACAGTGCGTGGCGTTGGCTATATGTTGGCTCCAGACTAAAGCAACAAGATCTCAGTATTTTTGGAACAATAAAATATGGCTACCGCTTTTATAAGTCATAAAGATGGGTTGCAGCATGAAACCCCACCAAGCGCACCGGAACGGATAGCGCGACTAGAATACATTTTTCAGGCTATAGAAGACTTGCCTCTGATCCGTGTGGACGCACCTCTTGCCTCAGATGCATCCATCGCACTATGCCACCCACAGAAATATACCAATGCAGTCAGAAATGGCATACCCAAAAATGGCTTCACCTGCCTCGATGCTGACACTGACAAAGAAACGTTTTTGTCTCCCGGTTCAGCTGGTGCTCTTTGGAGGGCGGTTGGCGGCGCTATCAAAGCTGTCGACATGGTTCTGGACGGTGAAGTAACCAATGCATTTGTTGCCATGCGTCCACCCGGCCACCATGCGGAAAAAACTTTACCAATGGGCTTTTGTGTTTTTGGCAATATAGCAATTGCAGCAAAGCATGCTCTTGAGGTGCACAGGCTAAGTCGTGTTGCAGTTGTAGATTTCGACGTTCATCACGGCAATGGTACGCAAGCGCTACTGCAGGACGATCCGCGTGTTCTATTTATTACATCTCAGCAGATGCCACTTTGGCCAGGGACCGGCCTTGCATCTGATCGAGGACCACATCAAACAGTTTTAAATATACCTCTGGCACCAGGTACAGATGGTACCCATGCGCTTAAAGAATACCAATGCAAAGCACTCCCTGCACTGAATAATTTTCAACCAGAGCTGATTCTAATATCTGCCGGTTTTGACGCCCATCAGGATGACCCTTTAGCCCAATTGAACTGGTCTACAGATACCTACACAGACATAACGGATATGCTAACAGGATTAGCGCAAACTCTGTGCAAAGGCCGGGTGGTATCGGTGCTAGAAGGCGGTTATGATCTCAATGCGTTGGCAGCCTGTGTCCACGCTCACATTAAATCGCTTATAAAGGCTTGCTAATGACCGACCAACCTGTTGATGCAATGAATTTTGAAGAAGCTATGGCAGAACTTGAACAAGTTCTGGGCCAATTGGAACGTGGAGATGTGGCTCTCGAACAGTCCATTAAGCTTTATGAGCGCGGCGCTGCTTTGAAAGCACGATGCGAAAGCAAGCTAAAAGAAGCTGAGGAGAAAGTAGCCACCATCACGCTGGATCCTAACGGCGCCCCAGTAGGTTTGAAAGAAACGGACGACTTGTAAAGTGTTTACTGAAAAGTTGGCTGAAACTGCTGTGGCCATTCAAGAGCAGTTTGATGCAGTGCTCAGATTACTCCCTGCTGTACCAGTAGTACAAGCTATGGCCCACGCCACGAAAGGCGGAAAACGTTTACGCGGTTTCATGGTAATGCAAAGCGCGCACTTACACGACATTCCTTCTGACAAGTCCATCTGGCCCGCAACCGGTATTGAGGCTTTGCACGCTTATTCTCTTGTTCATGACGACCTACCTTGCATGGATAACGATGATTTGAGACGAGGTGAACCTACGGTACATATAAAATGGGATGAAACGACGGCTGTTTTGGCAGGTGATGCATTACAAACCCTTGCATTCGAACTGGTTGGGAAGCCAGAGGTTGGCAGTGGCGATGTACGAGCCGATCTTTCGTTGTCACTTGCTCGAGCAGCTGGAGCTAAAGGTATGGTTTTAGGCCAGGCATTAGATATTGCTGCGAGTTCTGCTAACCAGGCTCTGACGTTGGATGAGATTACCGCATTACAACGCGGCAAAACCGGCGCATTAATCGAATGGTCTGCGACTGCTGGCGCCCGTTTGGCTGGAGCCGACATTACACCATTGCAAACATATTCTTTGGCTCTGGGATTGGCTTTTCAAATTGCAGATGACGTACTCGATATAACAGGTGATGCCACGACTATTGGGAAAGCTACAGGGAAAGACGCTAATGCAGGCAAGGCAACCTTTGTTTCATTACTCGGGCTAGACGAGGCGAAACGCCGCGCCCAATCTCTTGTGACAGCAGCTTGTGACGCGCTGCAACCCTATGGAGCAAACGCAGATATTTTACGGGAGACTGCCCGTTTTGTTATCGCCCGTAAAAAATGAAAGACTATCATGTCTGACCATCTCAATACACCACTGCTTGACACCATTATACGCCCATCTGATCTCAAACGGCTCTCGGATGTTCAATTGCGACAACTCGCTAATGAATTGAGGTCTGAGACGATATCAGCCGTTTCCGTCACTGGCGGGCATTTAGGCGCAGGACTGGGCGTCATTGAGCTAACAGTAGCATTACATGCTGTTTTTGATACACCACGTGATAAAATTGTCTGGGACGTTGGACATCAATGCTATCCCCATAAAATTCTGACCGAACGGCGTAATCGTATTCGGTCTCTGCGCCAAAAAGACGGGCTCAGCGGTTTTACTAAACGTTCTGAATCCCCTTATGACCCTTTTGGTGCGGCACATTCTTCAACATCGATCAGCGCTGCCCTTGGCTTTGCAGTTGCCCGAGACTTAGGAGGCATCACCCCTGAAGGTCTAGGCGACGCAATTGCGGTAATTGGAGATGGTTCAATGAGTGCAGGCATGGCCTTTGAAGCCTTAAACAATGCCGGCCATTTAAAGAAACGAATGATTGTAATACTAAATGATAACGAAATGTCGATCGCACCACCCGTTGGCGCGATGTCCTCTTATTTGTCACGGCTCTACGCCGAAGCACCATTTCAGGAATTCAAAGCCGCAGCCAAGGGAGCTGTTAGCCTTCTGCCTGAACCATTTCGTGAAGGGGCAAAGCGTGCAAAAGACATGCTCAAAGGCATGGCAGTGGGTGGTACCTTGTTTGAAGAATTGGGCTTCAGCTACCTTGGGCCTATCGATGGCCATGATTTGAACCAACTTCTTCCAGTCCTGCGGACGGTCAAAGACCGCGCAGACGGTCCTATATTAATCCATGTTCTGACCAAAAAGGGAAAGGGATATGCCCCTGCCGAAACAGCACATGACAAAGGTCACGCTACGGCCAAATTTGACGTGGTAACGGGCCAACAGCACAAAACACCATCTAATGCCCCAAGCTACACAAATGTTTTTGCTCAAAATCTAATAAAAGAAGCACAAGAAGACGATAAGATTTGTGCCGTAACTGCTGCAATGCCAGATGGCACAGGGTTAAATCTTTTTTCTGAACGTTACCCTAGTCGATGTTTCGACGTTGGCATTGCCGAACAGCACGGAGTAACATTCTCAGCAGCTCTTGCCGCCGGCGGGATGAAACCTTTTTGCACCATGTATTCAACTTTCTTACAGCGTGGCTACGATCAGGTCGTGCATGATGTTGCGATTCAGCGCCTGCCAGTGCGCTTTGCAATCGATCGGGCTGGATTAGTTGGCGCTGATGGGGCGACCCATGCAGGCGCATTTGACATTGCCTATCTCACCAATCTACCTGGTTTTGTGGTGATGGCCGCAGCAGATGAGGCAGAGCTTACCCATATGGTTGCTACCGCAGCCGCCCATAATGAAGGCCCAATCGCTTTCCGCTTTCCACGTGGTGAAGGCACAGGCGTTGATATGCCAACACGAGGGAGCCCACTTGAAATCGGTAAAGGGCGAATGATCGCTGAAGGTGCAGGCGTTGCCCTTCTAAGCTTTGGAACGCGTCTTTTTGAGGTCGAGAAAGCTGCCGAAAACTTGCGCTCAAAAGGGATCATACCCACAATCGCAGATGCGCGCTTTGCCAAGCCACTTGATCGAGACATGATCATTGGTCTTGCAAAAAACCACGAGACCTTAATTACCATCGAAGAGGGCGCAATTGGTGGCTTCGGCAGCCATGTCGCACAGCTTCTCGCTGAAGAAGGTATTTTTGATACTGGGCTAAAATATCGCTCTATGGTGTTACCTGATATCTTCATCGATCAGGCAAGTCCTGCTGACATGTACGCAGTTGCGGGCATGAATGCAGAACAGATAGAGGCAAAAGTTCTCGATGTCCTAGGAATTACAATCCTTGGTGAAGCGCGAGCATAAAATATGATTTACAAGCATGCAGATGTTTAAATAACTCCATGAATACTCAGAGCCATTATGTCTTTTTTATCCGCTGGTGCATTTACGGTCTTGCCGGAGGCTTTTGCATTTATGAAATCTTTTTGGGGTCTTGGAACGGATTTGGTGGGCCGTTTCGCTATCTGACAATTTGGGCTTTATTCCTATCATTTTATTCATCCAATAGAATGCTGGCACTGAGTAGAAGCCGTACCATCCGTTCTCATCAAATCACTGCCATCTGCGCATCAGTTCTGAATGTTATGGTAGTCTATCTGTATTGGAAGCTGTATTTTACAGATCCCTCTTTGGTAAATAGTGACGGCCCAAGTGTTTGGTATAGAGAATATTATCTTCACGGCCTAGGCCCTGCTCTTCAGATAATCGATGCTGTTTTTATCGGACGAATACACCGTCGTGTTTGGCGAGCAATATTACCAGTTTTGATGATTATTACTGCTTATGTTATCTGGGTAGAGTTGTTCGTACAAAAATTTAATATGGAGCCAGTGGGAAGCGTTACCAGCGGCCTACCTTACCCGTTTCTTAATTCAATGGAGTTAGATGAACGAATTTTATTTTATGCAGCTAACGCGGGGATGGCCATTGCTTTAATTGCAGTATTTGGCATTGTCCGTATTGGCTTTGACCGTATATTTCGCTCCTAGTTTTGGAAATATGTGCTTTATATATCTCGAGATACGTCTTCGTTTAACAACGCTAAGAGACCCTCTTTGTAACTGGGATAACGTAATTTCACGCCTAGGTCAGTTTTAATTCGATCGTTATTTATTCGTTTGTTTTCAGCATAAAAGCTGCGGGCCATCGGCGACATCTCTGCTGTTTCAAAGGGAATAGCCGGGGGAACTGGCAAACCAAGCAATTCAGCAGCATAGGCAATTACATCCTCAGGTGGAGCAGGACTATTGTCACAAACATTATAAACTGTACCTGGCGCAGGCCGCTCAATAGAAGCCACAAGAACCTGAGCAATATCTTCAATATGTGTTCGCGAAAAAACCTGGCCAGGTTTGATAATCCGACGCACGGTACCGTCACGAACTTTGGCAAAAGGGCCACGGCCTGGGCCATAAATTCCAGCCAATCGAAAAATATGTAATGGAAGTTTCGAGATTGCTCTCCATTCAGTTTCAGCGCCCTTGCGCCATTGGCCTCGCTGCGTAGATGGGTTGAGGGGAGTATCCTCATCTATCCATTTGCCTTGATAATCGCCATAAACGCCCGTTGTTGAAAGATAGCCCACCCATTCATAATTAGCAGAATACTTTCGGATCAAGTCACCAACCTCTTTAAGAACCGGATCACCCTCCAGGGTTGGTCCGACCGAGACCAATAAATGACTTGCATACTCCAAAACTCCTGACACATCACCACCTGGAAAAATCAACGGTTCAATCCCCTGATCAGCCAAATTTTGTGCTTGGGTTGCACTTCGCGTTGTACCAATGATGTGCCAGCCTTGCGGCAATAAAAGCTTAGCGAGCCATTGCGCAGAATAACCGTGACCAAAAGAAAGAAGAGTTTTTTTCATGTTCCACAATTGGCGCTTACGTTGCAACGAGGCAAGACCCCTTGCAAAAATATCTACATAACCGCTTACTGTGAATATGCAAAATGAACCCGACCTCAAAAGCGCTTATGCATTAGAAACACCTGATGATTCCCGCAAACTCTATGCTGCATGGGCAAAAACATATGACGAAGGTTTTGTACAACAAAGCGGCTACATCTTACACGAACATGTGGTGCGACAGTTTACAATCATGGGTGGGTTTGGGCCGGTGTTAGATATTGGAGCAGGCACTGGATTATGTGGAGAAGCATTACGGGCAAGGGGCATTGAACCCGTTGACGGCACCGATATCTCAGCAGAGATGCTCGCGATCGCTTGTGAAAAAAACATCTACAGGAACCTTTTTACTGGTGATGTCGTAAAAGGACTGGAAGTCAATGAAGATACTTATCAAGGGGCCGTCAGTGCGGGAACTTTTACAATGGGTCACGTGGGGCCTAATGGTATCGATACAATTTTACATGCTGTCCGTCCAAACGGCTGGATTGTATTTTCGGTCAATGCCAAACATTATCAGACTGCTGGATTCTCCACTAAAATGACAGACCTCGTTACCAGTATATCTGATTTCTCTACAGTTGAAGTTCCAATTTATGCGCCAGACGCTACTCAGGCACATGCTAAGGATACAGCACTCATACTGGCGTTTCGTAAAAGTTGATTAAAATTCTTTAATCTATTTTCTAGAGTTAAAATTCATTAAGTGCGGTTGTGACACTGTAACCTTGTGGCTTAACTAATATCCCGAGTCAGTTTTCCCAAGCCAGAAGCACACTTTAAAAATCAATTTCAATTTGCATAATTGGAATTCTCCTCATCCAGGATTGCTTTAAGTTCAGACAAGTGTCGCTCATCCTGTTCC